>WNGB01001334.1_pt1 | contig 40301 bp, 43 predicted proteins | sample 5400681 | NCBI WGS metagenome assembly WNGB01 (sample SAMN13153367, study PRJNA577476) | soil metagenome | isolation source: 115 cm soil or saprolite under grassland replicate 2 | place: USA:California | collected 2016-06-15 | reverse complement strand
ACCGCGTCGCCCTCGATGGCGGCGTCGAGCTGGAGTACGAGGTCCGCGGCGCCGGGGAACCGGTGGTGCTGATCCACGCCGGCGTCTGCGCCGACTGGTTCCGGCCGCTGCTGGCAGAGCCGGCCCTGGCCGACCGCCACCGCCTGGTCAGCTACCACCGCGTCGGCTACGCGGGCAGCAGCCGCGTCGCGGGCCCGGTCAGCATCGCGCAGCAGGCCGGCCACTGCCGTGCCCTGCTGCGCCACCTCGGGATCGAGCGGGCACACGTCGTCGGCCACTCCTCCAGCGCGAACATGGCCATGCAGCTCGCGCTCGACGCCCCTGACGCGGTGCAGACCCTGGCGCTCATGGAGCCGGCCCTGCTGGCGGTGCCGACCGGGCCGTACGGCGCCAAGGCCATGGAGCGCTACCTCGCCGGCGACAAGGCCGGCGCGATCGACACCTGGATGCGGGGGGTCTGCGGGCCGGCCTACCTGGAGGTGGTGCAGCGGGTGCTGCCCGGCGCGGTCGACCAGGCCTTGGCCGACGCCGACACCTTCTTCGGCCAGGAGCTGCCGGCGGTGCGTGGCTGGTCGTTCGGACCGCAGGAGGCCGGCCGCATCCTCCACCCGGCGCTGGCCGTTCTCGGCGCCAGGAGCAGGGAGGTCACGCCCGTCTTCGACCAGCGCCAGGAGCTGCTGCTGGCCTGGCTGCCGAACGTCGAGCCGTTCGTGCTTCCCGACGCCACCCACCTTCTGCACCTGCAGAACCCCGGCGGCCTGGCCGCGGCCCTCGCCGGGTTCTTCGCCCGCCATCGGAGCTAGACGTCCGGCGGGGTGCGGCGGGCGATGTCGTCGGGGGTGAGCTCCTCGCGGGCGGTCGACAGCGCCCAACGGTGACCGAACGGGTCGCGCACGACACCGTAGCGCTCGCCGAAGAACATCTCGCGCACCGGCATCTCGACCTCGGCGCCCGCCTCCACCGCCTGCCGAGCGGTGGCGTCGGGGTCGTCGACCTCCAGCAGCAGCAACACCGGGCTGCCGCCGATGGTCGGCGGTGCCAGCGCGTTCAGCGTCGGCGTCTCCTCGCTGAGCAGCAGCCGGCCGCCGCCCACCGCCAGCTCGACGAACAGGACCCTGCCGTCGGGCAGCCTGGTACGCAGCAGCTCGGCGGCGCCGAAAGCGCTGCGGTAGAACGCCACCGCACCGTCGGCGTCGCGGACGAACAGGTGGGGCGTAAGGCTGCGCGGGCGCTGGCCGGTCATGTGTGCTCCTGGGCGGGCAACAGCCCGGCCTCCGTGGCGGCGGCCACCAGACGCTCCAGCTGCGCGGCCTCGGCCCTGGCGGCCTGCCGGCCCAGCGAGGTGAGCCGGTAATAGCGGCGGCGGGCGTCGTGGGGCGCGGCCGGGTCGCCGCCCTCGACCTCCTCGACGAGCCCATCGGCCAGCAGCCGGCCGATGGTGCGGTACAGGGTGCCCGGGCCCAGCCGCAACGAACCCGCGGTGACCTGCTCCACGAAGCGCATCACCGCATATCCGTGCGCCTCGCCGGCGGCCAGGGCGAGCAGCACCTGGAAGGCGGCCGGGGTGAGCGGCGGGACCGAGTTGACAGTCATCATCCGCCAGTCTACTATCCAACCGTGCTACATCCAATATGGATATAGCCAGAGCGAGACTATGGAGGGAGATGGTCGCGGTGGTCGGTGGCGTCACCAAGGTCGTCGTCGAGGTCGACGACCAGGATCGGGCGAAGCGCTTCTGGACCGAGCAGCTGGGGTTCCAGCTGGTCCAGGACACCCCCTACGGCGAGGAGCGCTGGCTGGAGGTGCGCACGCCCGACAAGGCCGTGGTCCTGGTGCTGGATCTCCGCAAGGGGGAGCGGCCGGTCCCCCGGGACCCGAGCCTGCCGACCTCCAACGTGATGTTCTACGCCGAGGACCTGCAGCAGACCTACCAGGAGCTGCACGCCCGCGGGGTGGAGTTCCCCGAGCCGCCCGTCCAGCAGCCGTTCGGCTGGTGGTCGCTGTTCGGCGACTCCGAAGGCAACCGCTTCGCCCTGGTCCCCCGCGACCAGTGACGCCGGCCCGGAGCCGGCTAGTCGAGCAGCGCGCCGGCGCTGATGTTGACCGTGGCCGCGGTCATGGTGCGGGCACGGTCGGAGGCGGCGAACGCGGCCACCTGGCCCACGTCCTCGAAGGTCGCCGCCCGGCCCAGCAGCGTCAGCTTCTCGATCCCCCCGACGATCTCCTCGCGCCCGGGGAAGCCCTCGGGGATCGTCTCGGGCACGCCCCCGGTGCGCAGGGTCACCACGCGCACGCCGTGCGGCCCCAGCTCGGTCGCCAGCTGCCGTCGCATCGCCTCGATCGCGTGGAAGGCGACCTGGAGGCCACCCAGGTAGTAATCGCGCGACGGGTCTCCCTCGCCGCCGAACGCCAGGATCACCCCTGATCCCTGCCGGATCATGTGGCGGGCGGCCGCCCGCCAGGTCAGGAACGTCGTCCGCACGGCGGTGAACACCGGCCGGGTGAAGTCCTCCAGCGCCATCTCGGCCATCGGAGTGCCCTGCACGTCGCCGTGCGAGATCAGGTTGAAGGAGATGTCGATCCCTCCGGCCGCCTTCGCCACCGCATCGGCATGCGCGTCGACCGCCTGCTCGTCGAGCGCGTCCACCTGCGCCGTCTCGGCCACGCCCCCGGCGGAGCGGATCTGGTCGGCCACCTCCTCCAGTGTCGCGCGGGTCCGGCCGGCGAGATGGACCGTCGCCCCCTCGCGGGCGAAGGCCCTGGCGACCGCGCCGCCAATCGCCCCGCCGCCGCCGTAGACCACCGCGTTCTTGCCCTCGAGCAACACCTCGACACCTCCTGCAGCTAGCGTCGTTGGAAGCGGTGCAGGCCCTCGCCGTCGCGCCACAGCTCGATCACCAGGTGGTCCGGGGGGTCGCCGACCCGGGTCAGCACCACCTCGGTCAGCTCCACCCGGAACAGGTGGAACGGCCCCGGCGGCTGGTCCGGGCTCCTGAAGGCCTTCAGTGCGGCCGGGTCGGTGATCTCCACCGCCCGGCCGGCGAGCTTGGCGTCGCCCGGCCACTTGCTGGGCTCCTCCCCGGGATCCTCCGAGGGGCTGTGCAGCGCCATCCGCGGGTCGCGGCGCAGGTCCAGCGCCTTCCTGGACTGGGGCATCATGCCGAGCCAGAGCTCGCCATCCTTGAGCGTCGTCTCGATCCCGCTGATGCGCGGGGAGCCGTCCCTGCGCAGGGTCGCCAGCAGCTTGTTGACGCCCCTGTCGAAGGCCGCGCGCACCTTCCCGGCGAGCTCCGGCGCGGCGGCGGCGAACTCGTCCCAGGTGGCCATCTGCGCTCCTCCTCACGTGCCGGTCCACCCCGGGGCGTTATAGCGCACCGCCACGACGAGCCGCACGTCTCCGAGGAGGATCCTCACGCTCCTGCCGCGAGGGCGCGGCCGGGCGCTAGACGGGGCGGCGCGTTATCAGCCCGACGCCAAGCTCCTCGGCGGGCAGGGAGGCGAGCAGGGCCCGGTCGTGGCCGCCGACGATCATGTGGGTGCAGCCGTGGTTCTTGCCGACCAGGGCGTGCAGCAGCGCCTCGCGGGCGCCGGCGTGGCGCGTCGGTGCCATCAGCGCGGCCGGCAGCACCCGCTGCGGCGGGAGGGAGCCGAGCACCGCCTCGCCGGCGCGCAGGCACGCCTCGGCGGCCGCGCCCTCCCCGGCCGGCCCGACCAGCGGCTGCAGCAGCAGCCCGTCCACCGTCGCCAGCGCGCGCCGCAGCAGGCGCCGGTCGCTGCGGCGGACGCGGTCGCCGGGCTGGTAGCCCACCACCGAGCGCCAGCCGCGGGCCTGGAAGGCGGCCCTGGTCTGCAACGGGGTGAGCACGCGGCCGCCGAGCGGTCCCGGCAGCGGCGCGACCACCGCGCGGACGGGGCCGGCGACCGCCCGGGACGGGGCGCCGAGCACGGCGGCCACGCCAGGGTGCGCCGGGTCGGTGGTGCCGTAGACCAGCTCGGCCTCGGCCTGGCGGTCCCGCCGGAAGACCTCCCTGACCTCGAGCACGCCGAGCAGCCCGCCCCGCTGGTCGCGCAGCAGCAGGCCGTCCCATTCGAGCCGCACCGCGTCCGGGATCGCCAGGCAGACCGGGAGCGGCCAGAGGGTGCCGTCTGGCAGCCGCATCGACTCGATCACCGACCGGTGCTCGCCGGCGCCCATGAAGCCGGTGAGCGGGCTGAAGGCGCCGGTCGCGAGCGCCCGCAGGTCGGCGGCCTGCTCGGCGGTCAGCGGCAGCGACGGCAGCCGGCTTGCGGCCAGGTCGGCCGCCTCGCCGGCGTCCAGCCGCCGGTCGACCAGCAGCCCCCCGTGCGGCAAAGGAGCTCGTGCATGACCTCGACCACGGGAATCCCGAAGGCGATCAGGTCGGACCTCCAGGTCATGCGCGGGGTTCTTTGGCCCCCCGTGCGGCCTGGTCGCCGTCTGCTCGACGATCGGCACCGGCGCCGCCTCAGTCCGGGCCGGTCCCGTTGGGACCGGGGTCGAGCTCGAAGGGCCGCTGCATCGCGAAGGTCGCCGCCTCCAGCTTCGAATGCATCCCCAGCTTCTCCAGGATGTTCTGGATGTGGGTGCGGACGGTGTGCTGGCTGATGAACAGCTGGCGCCCGATGCGGGCGTTGTCCCAGCCGCGGCTGAGCAGCCCCAGCACCTCACGCTCCCGCCGCGACAGGCGGGACAGCGGCGAATCGCTCGGCCCGTCCTTGGCCGCGACGCGCCTGGCCAGCTCCAGCAGCATCGCCCGCGGGACCGCCCCCTCGCCGGCCAGCACCGCCCCCGCCACCCGCAGCACGGTGGCGGCGCCGCGGGTCTTGCCGACCACCCCTGCGGCACCGGCGCGGATCGCGGCCAGCAGCAGGTCGACATCGCCCTCGTCGCCGAGCACCAGCACCTTGACGCCCGGGTGGGCCTCGAGGATCCGGCCGACCAGGCACGGCGAGCCCTGCAGGCCGAGGCTGGCGTCGACCAGCACCAGGTCAGGGTGCAGGCCGCTGACCGCCGAGAAGGTCTCGTCGGCCGAGCTGCAGCGGCCCACCACCTGATGGTCCTCGTCGCGCGAGAACAGCGCCTCCAACGCCTCGTTGAACAGCGGCTGCGAGTCGGCGAGCAACACTTGTGCCATCGATCGGTACCTCCACGAGCGAGCGTTCCGCGATCACTGTCAACCATCGGCTACGTCGTGTCGTACTGCAATTGAAGGAAGCACCCTAGTGCAGCCGCCGCCAGTTCCGCGGCGCGGCCGCGACGAACGAGAAGAAACCGCGCCACCGCCCGATACGTACCGTCCAGCTCGTCCAGAAGACGTAGAACGACCCGGGCACGCGTACGATCCCCTAGTCAGTTCTTCAGATGGGAACGCTGTCCCCCTCGCAGTACGTTGGCGGCCCACAGGCAACGACAGGGGGACGACGTCAGTGGGCAAAGCATGTCGGGGGGCATGCGCGCACGAGGCTGCGCCCATCCCGGAAGGTGAGCTCCAGGACGCGCCGCACGACCTGGCCATGCTCGCCCACGAGCTGCGCCGGCGGATGGCGGCGCTCCGTGTGGTCGGCGAGGCGATCACCATGCTCCGCGGCCGCGGTGTCGACACCGGCGACATGCTGGACCTGATGGTCGGCGAGGTCGACGCGCTCGACGAGCTCGCGCGCGAGGTGCTGCGGGACGAGCGGCGAGGCCGTGAGGCCGCACGCAAGGCCCGCCGCAAGGCCGACGCCGTCGCCGCGGTCCGGTCGGCGGCGCGGATGGTCGCCACCGCCCGCGGGGTCGCGATCCGGGTCGATGCGCCGCCGGCGCCACTGATGGTCCGCGCCAACGCCACCATGCTCCGCCAGGCGGTCGAGAACCTGCTCGACAACGCCGCCCGCCACGGCGCTGCCGGCACCGTCGAGGTGGCCGTCCGGCCCGGCACCGGGCGGCGCGAGGTCGACATCGTGGTCAGCGACGGCGGCGGGGACGCCCCGGAGGGGTCATCCGGCCACGGCATCGGCCTGTTCATCGTCAGGCGGTTCCTGGAGGCGAGCGGCGGGCGCTCCTGGGTCTCCGAGCGTCCGGGGGGCGGCACGGTCGTCGGCCTCAGCCTCCCGCTCGGACCGGCCGCCCGGCCCGTCACGGCGCGCCCCCTGGAGGACGCCGTCAACACCTGACAGCGCACATCGTAGGGGGGACGATGCCGCACCCGGTCCGGGTCGTGCTGGCCGACGACCACGACGCCTTCGTCGAAGGCCTCGGCATGGTGCTGTCCGCCGAGGACGACCTCGAGGTGGTCGCCCTCGCCGGCGACGGCGCCTCGGCCCTGCAGGCGGTCCTCGCGCACCAGCCGGACGTGCTGGTGGCCGACACCCAGATGCCCGGTCCTGGCGTGGCCGAGCTGGTCCGGCTGGTTGGGGAGGCGCGGCCGGCGACCCGGGTGCTGCTGCTGGCCGAGGATCCGCGCCGGCCGGCGGCGGCGTTGATGAGCCGGGCCGTCTCCGCCAGGGAGCTGGCGGCTGCGATCCGCGCGGTCGCCGCCGGCCGCCAGATGCCCCCCGCCGGCGGCGCCCCGGTCGCCGCGCCTGCCACCACCCCCGCCCACCACCTCGACCTGCGGCTGCGCAGCCTCTCCGAGCGGGAGCGCCAGATCCTCGTGCTGGTCACCCGCGGCTACTCCAACCGCCGCATCGCCGAGGTCTCCTACCTGTCGCTCAACACGGTCCGCACCCACGTGCAGAACGTGCTGGTGAAGCTCGGCGTCCACTCCAAGCTGGAGGCGGCGGCGCTGGCGGTGCGCCAGGGGCTGGTGCCGGCCGGCGACGGCGGTGACGGTCCCTAGCGGCTGAGCTGCTCCGCGACATACCCGTAGGCGGGGGCGACGTCGGCGGTCAGCGCGCGGACGCGGGCCGCCTCCTGCCGCCGCAGCCCTTCCTGGCTGGCGCGGCCGCCGGCATGGATGGTGCGGGCGATCGCCCGCTCGGCGGCCGGCCCGAACGGGAGCCCCAGACGGTCGTAGAGGGCGGCGAAGGTGGGTGCCGGGTCGACCGAGAGGTCCTCGGCCCTGACCACCACCACCCCCCGGATCTCCTTGCGGAAGGCCAGGACCGTGCCGTAGATCACCCGCCACAGCAGGGTCGCCTGCCCGACGACGTCGGCCGGGTCGGCCCCTGCCGCCAGCAGCGCGCCCCGGAAGGGCGCCAGCCGTTCCCGGACCAGGGCAGGCTGGGCGAGCAGGTCGCCGAGCGTCGGCCGCCAGCCGAGCCGCCGCCAGCTCGACACCGTGGCCACCGGGTCGCGGACGGTGACCACCACCTGGCAGCCGACCCGGCGGTGCAGCCACGGCGCCGCGAACACGGCGTAGGGGTCGCCCAGCACCACCCGCCTGCCCCGCAGCCGGCCGAGCGCGAACCCGGCCATCTGCCCGGCCGCGCGCCACAGGTCGTCGGGGGCGTGGTTGCGGCGCAGCTCGGCCAGCGGGTGGTAGCGCAGCTGCACCGTGTCGCGGAAGGCGGGCAGCCAGTCCCGCTCGTCCTCCTCGCTGATGTACTGGAAGGCGTGCCGGACCTCGGCCCGCAGCACCCCTGGCGAGCGCCCTGGCGGGTGGTTGGGGTTGAGCGGCTGGTGCACGTACACCAGCCGGCCGCTCGCCTCGAGCATCCTCCCCACCCAGCCGGTGGCCGTGCGCGGCATGCCCGTGACCAGCAGCGGGTCCCGGCCGGCGCCGCTCACCTGCGCGCCTTGGCCTCCTCGACCACCTTGGCGGCCAGGTGCGACGGCAGCTCCTCGTAGTGGGAGAAGCGGCGCGCGAACGAGCCTCTGCCCCTGGTCATCGAGCGCAGGTCGATCGCGTAGCGGATCACCTCGGCCTCGGGCGCGGTGGCCCGCACCAGCGTCCGGCCGGTGCCCACCGGGTCGGTGCCGACCACCCGGCCACGCCGGGAGGACAGGTCGCCGAGGACGTCGCCGACGTAGTCGTCGGGGACCAGCACCTCCAGCTCGAGCAGCGGCTCGAGCAGGACCATCTCGGCCTGCGCGGCGGCCTCCTTCAGCGCCAGCGCGCCGGCGATCTGGAAGGCCATGTCGGAGGAGTCGACCGTGTGGTACTTGCCGTCGTAGAGGATCACCCGGATGTCCACCACCGGGTAACCGGCGAGCAGGCCGTCCTCCATCGACTTGCGCACGCCCTTCTCGACCGAGGGGATGAACTGGTTGGGGATGGCGCCGCCGAAGATCTTGTCGACGAACTCGAAGCCGCCGCCGCGTGGCAGCGGCTCGACCTCGATGTTGCAGATGCCGTACTGGCCGTGGCCGCCGGACTGCTTGACGTGCCGGCCGAGCGCCTTGGCGCCGGTCTTGAAGGTCTCCTTGTAGGGCAGCAGCAGCGGCACCTGGGCGACCTCGACCCCGTACTTGCGCTTGAGGCGCTCGAGGGCGATCTCGATGTGGTTCTCGCCCATGCCCCACAGGATCGTCTGCTTGGTCTCGGCGTTGCGCTCCACCCGCAGGGTGAGGTCCTCGGCCTCGCTGCGCGCCAGACCGGAGGAGAGCCTGTCCTCGTCGCCCCTGGACTTGGGCGCGATCGCGATCGGCAGCAGCGGGTCCGGCATGGTCGGGGCGGGCAGCACCACCCGGTCCTCTTTCGTGCAGAGGGTGTCGCCGGTGGCCGTGTCGGTCAGCTTGGCCACCGCGCCGATGTCCCCGGCGACCACCTCGCTGGCCGGCTCCTGGGCCTTGCCGCGCACGGTGAGCAGGTTGCCGACCCGCTCCTCCTTGCCCTTGGTGGAGTTGAGCACGGTCGAGTCGGGCAGGAAGGTGCCGGACACGACCCGGAACAGGTTCATCCGCCCCACGTAGGGGTCGGCGATGGTCTTGAACACGTAGGCCGCCAGCGGCCCGGCCGGGTCGGCCCGGCGGCCCTCCACCGGCGGCCGCTCGGTGGGGGAGGGGAAGGCCTGGGTGCAGATCTCCAGCAGCTCGGCGACGCCGATGTTGCGGGTGGCCGCGCCGGCCAGCACCGGGAACAGCTTCCCGGCGGCCACCGCCCGCTCCAGGTCGGGGATCAGGTCGGTGGGCGCGATCTGCTCGCCGCCGAGGTAGCGGTCCATCAGGTCCTCGTTCTCGGACTCCTGGATGACCGCCTCGATGAGCTGCTCGCGCAGGCTGCCGGCGGCCTCCCGCAGCGCGTCCGGGACCTCGCCCTCGCTGCGCTTGCCGCCGTCGTGGGTGAAGGCGCGGCCGGACAGCAGGCCGACCAGGCCGCTGAGGTCGTGCTCCTCCCCGATCGGCAGGTACAGCGGCGGGCAGCCCTTGCCGAAGGCGGTCTGGATGCCGTCGAGGGTGCGGGCGAACGACGCCCGGTCGCGGTCCAGCTTGTTGATGAAGAAGGCCCGGGGCAGCTCCAGCTCCTCTGCCATGGTCCAGACCACCTCGGTCTGGGTCTCCACCCCCTCGACGGCGCTGACCACGAACAGCACCGCGTCGGCGGCGGGCAGGGCGGCCCGCACGTCGCCGATGAAGTCGGCGTAGCCGGGCGCGTCCAGCAGGTTGACCTTGAAGCCGTCGTGCTCGACCGGGGCCAGCGCCAGCGACACCGAGATCTGCTTACGCGTCTCCTCCGGCTCGAAGTCGGTCACGGTGGTCCCGTCCTCGACCCGGCCGACCCGGTTGGTCGCGCCGGTGGCGTGCAGCACAGCCTCGACCAGGGAGGTCTTGCCGGCGCCCCCGTGACCCACGATCAGGACGTTGCGGACGTGGTCGGTGGGGTAGCTCTTCACGGTGCCACGGCCTCCCTTGCCTCGCCGGTCGTCGCCGGAGCGGCGATGCTACCACCGCAGTTTGCCGTAACCCGTCCCGTTGAGCTGGGTCTATCAGGAGTGCTAGCCTCCCCGTTGTCCCGCATGGGCGCCCACCCCAGAGGGCGTCCCCGTCCGACAGGTTGCTTGTGCTCTCGTCCAAAGCTCGCGACACCTTCCGTCACGTCACCGAGCCGGCCGGCTACGCGCTCGCCAGGGCCGGCGTCACCGCCAACAGCCTGACCGCGGTCGGCCTGGCCGGCAGCCTCGGCGCCGGCGTGCTGATCGCCAGCGGCCATCCGCAGATCGGCGGGGCGGTCAGCCTGCTCTCCGGACTGCCCGACATGCTCGACGGCGCCGTCGCCAAGGCCTCCGGGCACGCCTCGCGGCGGGGCGCCTTCCTGGACTCGGTGGTCGACCGGCTCTCCGACGCGGCCGTGCTGGCCGGGATCGTCTGGCTGGCGGCCGCCCGCGGCCAGGGCACCATGGCCGTGCTCGCCACCCTGGTGCTCGGTCTGTCTTTGATCGTCTCCTACGTGAAGGCGCGGGCCGAGTCGCTCGGGTTCGCCTGCAACGTCGGCATCGCCGAACGCCCGGAGCGGGTGATCGTGCTCGGCATCGCCCTGCTGCTCGGCCACCCGGAGGCCGGACTGTGGGTGCTGGTGGCGGGCACCGTGATCACCGTGGTCCAGCGCATCCTCACCGTCTGGCAGCAGTCGGACGTCGGGCCGGACATCGGCCGCTGACCGCCACCAGGTGATCCCAGAGCCCCAGCGGAACGGCCGCCGCTGGCTGCTGGCCTGGCAGCTGTGCCGCCGGCTGCCCTCGCCGGTCGCCTTCGCGCTGGGGCGGGCCGGCGGGCGGGTCTTCTACGAGCTGGACGCCGGCCGGCGCCGGGCCCTGCGGACCAACCTGCGCCAGGTGCTCGGTCCGGCGGTCGGCCCGGCCCAGCTGGAGGCGACGGTCCGCCGCGGGTTCGCCACCTACGGGCGCTACTGGATCGAGGCGTTCCGGCTGGAGGATCTCGGGGCCGAGGAGATCCGGCGGCGGCTGCAGCTGGTCGGCGGCGAGCACCTGGACGCGGCGGTCGCGGCCGGACGCGGAGCGATCTTCGCCACCCCCCACGTCGGCAACTGGGATGCCGGCGGGGCCTGGCTGGCCGCCAGCGGCTACCCGGTCACCGCGGTGGTCGAGCGGCTGGAGCCGGCCGAGCTGTACGAGCGCTTCGCCGCCTTCCGCCGCGGCCTCGGCATGGAGCTGCTGCCGCTGGACAACGGCCCGGAGGCGCTGCGCGGGGTGCTGCGCGCCCTGCGCGCCGGCCGCCTGGCCTGCCTGGTCTGCGACCGTGACCTGACCGGCGGCGGGCTGCCGGTGCGGCTGTTCGGAGCGCCGACCGTGATGCCCGGCGGCCCCGCCTCGCTGGCGCTGCGGACCGGGGCGGCGCTGCTGCCATGCGCGGTCTACCAGCGGCGGCCGGGCCACTGGCTGGGGGTGGTGCGGCCGCCGCTCGAGCCGGCCGCCACCGGCGACCCGAGAGCCGACGCCCTGCGCCTGACCCAGCGCCTGGCCGACGAGTTCGAGGCCCTGATCGCCCGCGCCCCCGACCAGTGGCACGTCCTCAGCCGCTTCTGGCGCGACCCGGGCCGATCCAGGAACGCGGCATGAGGATCGGCCTGGTCTGCCCCTACGAGTGGACGGTGCCCGGCGGGGTCGGCAACCACGTGCGCGCCCTCGCCGGCGAGCTGCGCCACCTCGGCCACGACGTCGAGGTGCTGGCCCCGGCGGAGCGGGCTGTCGACGAGGCCGGCTTCGTCGGTCTCGGCGGCTCGCTGGCGGTCCCCTACAACGGCTCGGTGGCCCGCATCGCGTTCGGCCCGCGCGCCCTCGCCAGGGTCAGGCGGGCGCTGGCGGGCGGCGGCTACCAGCTGCTGCACGTGCACGAGCCGCTGTCCCCCAGCGTCGGGCTGCTGGCGGTCGCCCAAGCTGGGGGGTCCGGGGGCCTCAAGCTCAGGCCCCCGGCCGGAACCCTGCCGGTGGTCGGCACCTTCCACGCCAACCTGGACCGCTCGCTCGCGCTGCGGGCGGCCAGCCCGCTGCTGCGGCGCGCCTACGACGGCCTGGCCGGCCGGATCGCGGTCAGCGCGTCGGCCCGCGACACCTGGCAGCGGTACTTCGGCGGCTCGATGGTGGTGGTGCCCAACGGGGTCGCGCCCGAGTTCTTCGCCGGCCCGCAGCCGCTGCCCGGCTTCCGTGGCGACCACCCGACGCTGCTGTTCGTCGGCCGCCTCGAGCCCCGCAAGGGCCTCGCCTACCTGGTGCGGGCCTTCCTGCGGCTGAAGCCGGCGTTCCCGCGGCTGCGGCTGGTGGTGGTCGGCAGGGACGACCGGCGCCAGCGGGACAAGGCGACCGCGATGGTGCCACCGAGGCTGCGGACCGACCTGGTGTTCGTCGGCGCCGTGCCCCAGGCCGACCTGCCCTCCTACTACGCCTCGGCGGACGTGTTCTGCGCCCCCTCGCTCGGCGGGGAGTCGTTCGGGATCGTCCTGGCCGAGGCGATGGCGGTCGGGCTGCCGGTGGTCTGCTCCGACATCGGCGGCTACCGCGACGTGGTCCGCGACGGCCAGGAGGGGTTGCTGGTGCCGCCGCGCGACCCGGAGGCGCTGGCCGCCGCCCTCGGCGCCCTGCTCGACAACCCGGCCCGGCGGGCCGCGATGGGCCAGGCGGCAGCGGCGGCGGCGCGCCGCTACGCCTGGCCGGTGGTGGCCGGCGAGGTCGCCGAGGTCTACCAGGCCGCCCTTGCCAGGTAGCCCGGGCGCGAACCGCCTTCGTCGGCGAAGCCCGGTACACTGCCCCGGTTGGCGAGCGGCAAGGAGGCGGCGTGGACCTGGCGGCGGCCCTGTGGGGCGGGATCATCGGGGCGATCATGGCGGCGACGGTGTACGTGGGCTTCCTGGGTCTGCAGCTCACCCGCTTCGACCTGCTCCGGTTCGAGGGCGGCATGCTGCAGCGCGAGCGGACCAGCATGGTCTACATCTACGGCGCGGTGGTCCAGATCGTCCTCGGCGCCCTCCTCGCCCTCGGCTACCGGCTGGTCTTCCAGCAGCTCGACAGCGCCACCTTCGTCGGCTGGGGGGCGCTGCTCGGGCTCGCCCAGGGGGTGCTCGCCCTGCTGCTGCTGCCGCTGTTCGGCGCCGTCAACCGCAACATACGGGCCGGCGACGAGCAGCCACCCGGACTGGGCGGCCGCGCCTACGGCGGCCTCACCCCGCTCGCGCTGCTGACCGCATCGGTCGTGTTCGGGACCTGGGTCGGCATCGTCCTCCTTCCTTGAGCAAGGTCGCCGTGCTGCAGGAGCAGATCGCCGCCAACCGGCGCGCCTACCAGGTCTGCGTGGCCCTGGTGGTGGCCGGGCTCGCCCTGCTCGGCCTGCTGGTGGCGCTGCCGCTCGGCCGCTGGGTGGTCGGGCTGCTTGCCGGGGTGGCCGTGGCGGCGCTGCTGGTCGGGTTCGCCCCGGGGGCGGGGGAGCGCGCGGCGCTGCGCGCGACCGCCGCCGAGCCGGCCGACCCCGCCCGCTGGGCCCGCTACCACAACCTGGTGGAGGGGCTCTGCCTGGCGGCCGGCCTGCCGATGCCCCGCCTGTACGTGGTCGACAGCGACGCCGCCAACGCCTTCTCGGTCGGCCGCGACCCCGAGCGCGCCGCCCTGGTGGTCACCGGCGGGCTGCTCGCCGGGCTGAACCGGGTCGAGCTGGAGGGTGTGCTCGCCCACGAGCTCAACCACATCTGGAGCTGGGGCGCCCGCCTGGCCGCCCTCGGGGTGATCTTCGGGCGCCTGCCGTTGCTGCGGCGCCTGACCACGCCGCCCCGGCGGGAGTTCGACGCCGACGAAGGCAGCGCCCGCCTCACCCGCTACCCGCCAGGGCTGGTGAGCGCGCTGCGCAAGCTCGCCGCCGGCGAGCCTCCGGGACCGCCCAACCTGCGCCACCTGTGGATCGTGGCGCCCGACGACGACACCCGCCCGCCGCTCCCCGAGCGGATCGCTGCCCTCCAGGAGCTGTAGCATGCCGTCCCGCCGCCACCTCCGCGCGCTCGTCGTCTGCGCGCTGGCGCTGGCGGTCGCGGCCGGCTGCTCCGGCAAGGAACCGGCGGCGCCGGCGCCGACCGCCGCCCCGACCACCACCCCGCCGGTCTGGCCGCTGACCGGCCTGCCCACCGGCGGCGACGCCAAGGCGACCCGCCCGGCGCTGTCGATCAAGGTCGACAACACCAGCTCCGCCCGCCCCCAGGCGGGCCTGAACGACGCCGACCTGATCCACGAGGAGCTGGTCGAGGGCGGCCTGACCCGGCTGCTGGTCACCTACCAGTCGCGCGACGCCGCCCTGGTCGTCCCGGTCCGCTCGGTGCGACCGGTCGACGGGCCGCTGCTGCGCCAGCTCGGCGGCGGCCTGTTCGGCTTCTCCGGCGGCGCGGCCGGGGTGGTCGCCCGGGTCCGCGCCTCCTCGGGCGGCGCGGTGTTCCTCGGCCCCGACCAGGCGCCCGCCGCCTACCGGCGGGTGCCGGACCGGCGGGCCCCCTACAACGTCGCCACCGCCACCGCCGCCCTCTACGAGGCCGGGCGCCGGGCCGATGCCGGCAAGCCTGCCCCGAAGGAGCTGTTCACCTACGCCGCCGACCCGCCGGCCGGCGGCCGCCAGCTGCGGCAGGCGGCGCTGCGTTTCTCGCCATCCAGCCGGGCCGCCTGGCGCTGGGACGCGGCGGCCAAGCGCTGGGTCCGCGACCAGGACGGCACCCCCGACCGGCTGCAGGACGGCCGGCCGGTCACCACCGACAACGTGGTGGTGCTGCGGGTCGCGATCCGGCTGGACGAGAACCGCGACGTGCTCGGCAACCGCACCCCCGACCCGGTGGTGGTCGGCCGCGGCCAGGCCTGGCTGCTGCGCGACGGCCGCCTGCTCACCGGCAGCTGGCGTCGCCCGTCCGCCGCCCAGCCGATGCGGCTGCTGGGGCCGGACGGCCAGCCGCTGGCCCTGCGGCCGGGCCGCACCTGGGTGGAGCTGCTCCCCTCGAGCGAGCGGCCTACCTTCGGGTCCGGCTGAGCGGGGTCCGGCCGTCCGGCACGGCGGCCTGCTCCCCGGCGGCCCGCCTGGACCGCCGCCGGGCGAGCGCCACCAGGGGATCGGCCACCCTGGCGAGGACCGGCCCCGCCACCGCCAGCAGCAGCACGTAGGCGGCGGCCAAGGGCCCGAGCTGCGGCTCCCCGCCGGCGGCCACGGCCAGCCCGGCGATCACGATCGAGAACTCGCCCCGTGCGACCAGCACGGTGCCGGCGCGCCAGCGTCCCCTGGTGCCGACGCCGGCGCGGCGCGCCGCCCACCAGCCGGTGGCGACCTTGGTCGCGGCCGTGACCAGGGCGAGGCCGGTTGCGGCCAGGGCCACAGGCGGGATCGAGGCCGGGTCGGTCTGCAGCCCGAAGAACACGAAGAACACGGCGGCGAACAGGTCCCGAAGGGGGGTGAGCAGCCCGTGGGCGGCCTCGGCGGCCGGGCCGGAAAGGGCGATGCCGACCAGGAACGCGCCGACCGCGGCGGAGACCTGCAGCTGCTGCGCCACGCCGGCCACCAGCAGGGCCACCCCGAGGACCACCAGCAGCAGCACCTCGTCGCTGGGGCTGAACACCAGCCGGCTCAGCGCGTCGCCGTAGCGCACCGCGACCACCAGCACCGCCATCACGGTGAGCAGGGCGACGGCGACCGGCACGGCCCCGGCCAGCAGGCTCCCGCCGACCAGCAACCCGGTGAGCAGCGGCAGGTAGGCGGCCATCGCGAGGTCCTCGGTGACCAGGATCGACAGCACCACCGGGGTCTCGCGGTTGCCGAGCCGGCCGAGCTCGCCGAGGACCTTGGCGACGATGCCGGAGGAGGTGACGTAGGTGATCCCGCCGAGCACCACGGCGGTCAGCGGCGACCAGCCGAGCAGCAGCCCGGCGGCCGCGCCGGGGGTGAAGTTGAGCAGCAGGTCGACCAGGCCGGCCGGGGCGGCAGCGCGGAGGCTGGTCAGCAGCTCGTCGGCCGTGTACTCCAGGCCCAGCAGGAGCAGCAGCAGGATGACGCCGACCTCGGCGCCGACCTCGATGAACTCCTGGGCGGTGACCAGCGGCAGCAGCCCTCCCTCCCCGAACGCCAGCCCGGCCAGCAGGTACAGCGGGATCGCCGAGAGGCCGAGCCGGCCGGCCAGCCGGCCGAGGATGCCGAGGCTGAGCAGCACGCCGCCCAGCTCCAGCAGGACGGCAGCGCCGTGCACGCCGTTCAGCTCCCCAGCAGGCGGGTCAGGGCCTTGACGCCCTGCGCGGTGCCGACCACGACCAGCGTGTCGCCGGCCTGGAGCCGCACCTCGGGGGTGGGAGCAGGGATGGCGCTGTCGTCGCGCAGGATCGCCACGATCGAGACGCCGGTGCGGGTGCGGGCCTGGGTGTCGGCGATCGTGCCGCCGTCGTGGGCGCTGCCCTGGCGGACCGGCAGCCAGTCGATCGCCAGGCCTTCGACCTGCTGCAGGTGGGCGAGATGCTCGACGACCCTCGAGCCGCCGAGCAGCTCGGCCAGCCCGTCGGCCTCCTCGTCGGTGAGCTGCACGACCTCCTGGCAGGTGTCGGGATCCTCGCGGTCGTAGATCAGCAGGTCGCGCCGGCCGGTGCGGTGGGTGACCACGCCGAGCTGGCGGCCCGCCCTGGTGGTGAAGTCGTGCCGCAGCCCCACCCCCGGCAGGGTGGTCTCCTCGATCTGCATGTGGTTGCGCGCTCCTCTCATCGCCGCGGTCCCAAGGGGAGGCAACGGTACCCGCCGCCGCCACCCCGGACGGCGGACGGCGATTGCCGCCCGCCCGGCCGCTGGTGTAGCCTAGAAACCCGAAATGTGCCCCTGAGCAGCGAAAACGCCTCACCTGGATGGGGCGCCTGCAGGCCACCGAGGAGTCGTACGGCATGGAGCCAAGCAACCACGTCACCGGCACCGCGCGGGTCAAGCGCGGCCTCGCCGAGATGCTCAAGGGCGGCGTGATCATGGACGTCGTCACCGCCGACCAGGCCAGGATCGCCGAGGAAGCGGGCGCGGTCGCGGTGATGGCCCTGGAGCGCGTGCCGGCCGACATCCGCGCCCAGGGCGGCGTGGCCCGCATGAGCGATCCCGAGCTGGTCCACCAGATCATGGACGCCGTCACCATCCCGGTGATGGCCAAGGCGCGCATCGGCCACTTCGTCGAGGCCCAGGTGCTGCAGGCCATCGGCGTCGACTACGTCGACGAGTCCGAGGTCCTCACCCCGGCCGACGAGGCCCACCACGTCGACAAGTGGCAGTTCACGGTCCCGTTCGTCTGCGGCGCGACCAACCTCGGCGAGGCGCTGCGGCGCCTCGCCGAGGGCGCCGCCATGATCCGCTCCAAGGGCGAGGCCGGCACCGGCAACGTGGTGGAGGCGGTCCGCCACATGCGGGCGATCGCCGGCGGCATCCGGCGGCTGGCCGGCCTGCGCGACGACGAGCTGTTCGCCGCCGCCAAGGAGCTCGCCGCCCCCTACGAGCTGGTCGCCGAGGTGGCCGGCGAGGGCCGCCTGCCGGTGGTGCTGTTCACCGCCGGCGGCCTCGCCACCCCCGCCGACGCGGCCCTGATGATGCAGCTCGGCGCCGACGGGGTGTTCGTCGGCTCCGGCATCTTCAAGTCCGGCGACCCCGCCAGGCGGGCCAAGGCGATCGTGGAGGCGACCACCTTCTACCAGGACCCGGAGATCGTGGCGAAGGTGTCGCGCGGGCTCGGCGAGCCGATGGTCGGCATCGCCGCCGTCCCCGAGGGCGAGCGGCTGGCCGGCCGCGGCTGGTAGCGCCGTGGCCGGCGCGCCCGTGACCGGCGTCCTGGCCTACCAGGGCGACGTCCGCGAGCACCTGCGGGCGCTGGCCGCGGTCGGCGCCGACCCGCGCGAGGTCCGCACGCTCACCGATCTCGACGGCATCGCCGGCCTGGTCGTGCCCGGCGGCGAGTCGACCGTGATCGGCAAGCTGGCCGCCCGCTTCGGCCTGCTGGAGCCGCTGCGGGAGCGGGCAAGGGCCGGCCTCCCCGTCTTCGGGACCTGCGCCGGCATGATCTTCCTGGCCCGCGAGGTCGAGGGGCCGCCGCAGGACCTGCTCGGCGTGCTCGACGTGCGGGTGCGCCGCAACGCCTTCGGCCGCCAGGTCGCCTCCTTCGAGGCCGAGTTCGACGTCAAGGGCGTCGACGGCGGGCCCGTCTCGGCCGCGTTCATCCGCGCCCCGTGGGTCGCCGAGGCCGGGCCGGAGGTCGAGGTGCTGGCCGAGGTCGACGGCAAGGTGGTGGCCGTCCGCCAGGGCAACCTGCTGGCCACCTCGTTCCACCCCGAGCTGTGCGGCGAGCTGCGCCTGCACCGCTGGTTCGTCGACCTGGCACGGGCCGCAGAGGCGCGCGGCGTCCACGGTCAGCCTCCCGATCCGGGCCGCTGAGCCGTCCGGCGACGAGCGGAGAGGGAGCAGCATGAGCGGGCATTCCAAGTGGGCGACGATCAAGCACCAGAAGGGCGCGAAGGACGCCAAGCGGGGCAAGCTGTTCGCCAGGCTGATCCGGGCGGTCGAGGTGGCCGCCAGGAGCGGCGGCAGCAACCCGGACGGCAACCCGACCCTGGCCGACGCCATCCAGAAGGCCAAGGACAACTCGGTGCCGAACGACACCATCGAGCGGGCGGTCAAGCGCGGCGCCGGCGAGCTGGAGGGCCAGCAGCTCGACCTGGTCACCTACGAGGCGTACGCCCCCGGCGGGGTGGCCATCCTGGTCGAGGCGCTGACCGACAACCGCAACCGCACCACCGCCGACGTCCGTCACGTGGTCACCAGGGGCGGCGGCAGCCTGGCCGACGCCGGCAGCGTCGCCTACCTGTTCAACCGCAAGGGCCAGCTGGTGGTGCCGGCTGACGGGGTCGACGAGGACCGGGTCATGGAGGTCGCCCTCGAGGCCGGCGCCGAGGACGTGCAGGCCGGCCAGGACGGGTTCACGGTCACCACCGCCCCCGGCGACCTGCGCGCCGTGCGGGCCGCCTTCGACCAGGCCGGCATCGCCTACGAGTCGGCCGAGGTCACGATGGTGCCGACCGTCTCGGTGCCGCTGGAGCGCGAGACCGCCGTGCGGGTGCTCCGCCTGCTCGACGCCCTCGAGGACCTCGACGACGTCCAGGACGTCTACGGCAATTTCGACATCCCCGACGAGGTCATGGCCGAGGTGAGCTAGGCGCCGAGCCGAAGGAGACGAGCTGGTGGTAGTCGCGCACCAGTTCGACGTGGTCCAGTCGGCGTCCCCCCTACGGGCGGCCGCGGCGGCGGCTGAACAGCCACAGCAGGAGCAGCACGACGACGATCAGCAGCAGCGTGGTGAGCCGCATGGCGCCTCCCTTCGGGTCGGCTCCTGCCTACCCGCCGGCCGGTTCGGCGAACCACCGGGCCGCGCCGTATCCTCCTGCGACGTGGCTTGAGCCGGTCGGGGGGACCGGGTAGGCTGCTGCCAAACAGGTGTTCGAGCGAGCCGAGGGGGCTGGCCATGCGGGTGCTCGGGGTCGACCCCGGCCTCGGCCGCTGCGGCTGGGCGGTGCTCGACCAGCAGGGCGGGCGGGTCGCCCCGCTCGGCTACGGCACCATCGCGACCGGCGGGGAGCAGGTCGCGCCGCGGCTGGCGGCGCTGGCCGGGCGGCTGCGGGAGGTGCTGGCCGCCCACCGGCCGGAGGTGCTGGCGATCGAACGGGTCTTCTTCAACGCCAACGTCCGCACCGCCATGACCGTCGGGCAGGCGTCCGGGGTGGTGCTGCTGCTGGCCGCCGAGCGCGGCCTCGAGGTGGTCGCCTACACGCCGCCGCAGGTCAAGCAGGCCGTGACCGGCAGCGGCGCGGCACCCAAGGAGCAGGTCGGCTACATGGTGCGGGCCCTGCTCGGACTGGAGGCGGTCCCGACCCCTGCCGACACCGCCGACGCGCTGGCCGTGGCCCTCTGCCACCTCCAGCACGCCGGTCTCGCCGGCCTCGGCGGTCGCGCGGGCGGCGCGCTCGGCGCCGCCCCTGCGGCCGACTGGCTGGCCCGCGCCGCCCCCACCTCGCCGGGGTTGCGCCGGAGGGGTCCGGGGAACCCCGAAGGCCGGAGGGGTCCGGGGAACCCCAACGGGGTGCCCCGGTCGGCCGGGCCCCAGCCTAACCCCGGAGGCCGGCGGTGATCGCCAGCCTGCGCGGCCGCCTCGCCGAGGTGCTGCCCGACGGCGCGGTGATCGAGGTCGGCGGCGTCGGCTACCGGGTCTTCCTCACCCCCAAGGCGGTCGCCGGCCTGCCAAGGGACGGCGAGGTGCTGGTCCATACCGTCACCTACGTCCGCGAGGACACCCTGGCCCTGTACGGCTTCCCCACCGTGGACGAGCGTGGCGCGTTCGAGCAGCTGCTGACCGCCACCGGGGTCGGGCCCAAGCTGGCCCTGGCGGTGCTGGCGGTCCATTCCCCTGACGCGCTGCGCCGGGCCGTCGGCGCCGGCGACGCCGACGCCTTCACCCTGGTCTCCGGCATCGGGCGCAAGGGCGCCGCCCGGCTGGTGCTGGAGCTGAAGGGCAAGCTCGGCGACGGCGAGCCGGAGCTGCCGGTCGAGACCGCCGGCCGGCCCGCCTACGCCGAGGTGCGCGAGGCGCTCGGCGCCCTCGGCTACGGCCCGGCCGAGATCAAGACCGCCCTTGCCGCGCTGCCGCCCGACGCGGGCGCGCTCAGCACCGAGGAGCTGCTCCGGCTTGCGCTGCGCGGCCTCGGGACCTCCCGGTGACCGACATCCTCGACCCCTGGCCGTCCGACGCGGAGCGGGCCAGCGAGGGCAGCCTGCGCCCCCGCAAGCTCGACGAGTTCGTCGGCCAGGGCCGCACCCGCGAGCAGCTCGGCGTGGTGCTGGAGTCGGCCAGGCGGCGCGGGCTGCCCCCCGACCACCTGCTGTTCTCCGGCCCGCCAGGCCTCGGCAAGACCAGCCTGGCCGCGATCGTGGCGGCCGAGATGGGGGTCGGCTTCCGGGTCACCTCGGGGCCGGCCCTCGAGCGGGCCGGCGACCTGGCCGCCATCCTCACCGGGCTGGAGCCGGGGGACGTGCTGTTCGTCGACGAGGTGCACCGCCTGCCGCGGGCGGTCGAGGAGGTCCTCTACCCGGCGATGGAGGACTTCCAGATCGACGTCGTGCTCGGCAAGGGGCCGGGGGCGCGCAGCCTCCGCCTCGACCTGCCCCGCTTCACCCTGGTCGCCGCCACCACCAGGACCGGGCTGATCACCTCGCCGCTGCGCGACCGCTTCGGCTTCTCGGCCCGGCTCGACTACTACGGCGCCGACGAGCTGCAGGCGATCGTGACCCGCTCGGCCGCGATCCTCGGGGTGGGGATCGACCCTGAGGGCGCCGCGGTGCTGGCCGGGCGGTCGAGGGGCACGCCCCGGATCGCCAACCGCCTGCTGCGGCGGGTGCGCGACTACGCCGAGGTCAGGGCCGACGGCCGCGTCGACGCCGCCGTGGCGGAGGCGGCCCTCGAGCTGTTCGAGGTCGACCGCCTTGGGCTCGACAAGCTCGACCTCTCCCTGCTGCGGGTGCTGTGCGAGCGCTTCGGCGGCGCCCCGGTCGGCCTGGCGACCCTGGCCGTCTCGGTCGGCGAGGAGCAGGACACCGTCGAGGACGTGACCGAGCCGTACCTCCTCCAGCTCGGCTTCCTGCAACGAACGCCGCGCGGGCGGGTGGCCACGCCCGCCGCCTTCGCCCACCTGGGCCTGGCCGTCCCGCGGCAGAGCGGCCCGCCGCCGGCCCCGGGCTCCCTGTTCGACGATCCCCGGTAGTAGGATGACCGCTGCGTCCGGCCAGACGGCCGCGACGTGTCGCCGCATGCCCCGCCGCGCTCGTCGGCGGGCCGACCCGGGAGCGGCCGGGCGCCTTCGGAGGTCCTCGCGCTATGGCAGAAGGGCAACTCATCATCCTCGCCCTGATGATTGGCATCTTCTACTTCCTGCTGATCCGGCCCCAGCAACGCCGGATGCGGGCCCAGCAGTCCCTGCAGTCCTCCCTGCAGCTCGGCGACGAGGTCATCACCGTCGCCGGCTTCCTCGGGACGATCCGCCGCTTCGACGGCGACGTGATCACCCTTGAGCTGTCGCCGGGCGTGGAGGCGCGCATCAACCGGCGGGCCATCTCCGGCAAGCTCGGGCCGGACCAGTCCGGGGAGCCGAGCGAGTCCCGCGACACCGGCGACGAGGAGCGCCCCGGGACATGAGCCTCCCGGAGCGCCAACCGGCCGCCGGGGGGTCCGGGGGGCTCAAGCCTAGCCCCCCGGCCACGGGTGAGGTGCGCCTGCTCGACCAGGTGGCGGCGAACAAGGTGATCCAGACCTTCATGGCGCTCGCCGACCAGTTCACCGGCCGGCTCGGCTACACCGAGCACGGCTTCCGGCACGCCAACCTGGTCGGCCGCATCGCCTTCAACATCCTCGACCGGCTCGGCCACGACCGGCACCTGGCCGAGCTGGCCGCGGTGGCCGGCTACCTGCACGACGTCGGCAACGTGATCTCCCGCCAGAACCACCCGCAGACCTCGGCGCTGATCGCCATGCCCATCCTCACCGACCTGGGCATGGCGATCGAGGACATCGGGCTGGTGCTCGGCGCCATCGGCAACCACGAGGAGGAACTGGGCCACCCGGTGTCGCCGGTGTCGGCGGCGGTCAACATCGCGGACAAGTCGGACGTGCACCGCTCCCGGGTGCGCAAGGACGCCAGCGTCGAGTTCGACATCCACGACCGGGTGAACTTCTCGGCCACCCACTCGTTCGTGCGGGTCGACGCCACCAGCCGCACCATCACCCTCGAGCTGGAGATCGACACCGCCGTCTCCGACATCCTCGAGTACTTCGAGATCTTCCTGACCCGGATGATGATGTGCCGCCGGGCCGCCGAGGGCCTCGACTGCAAGTTCCGCATCACCGTGAACGGCCACAGCCTGCTCTAAAGGTCCACAGAACCGATAGGCTTTCTGTTTCGAACCCCATGCAGTCACGAAGGAGCGCCACGTCCGTGCCAGGAACCCGCCGCTACGTCGTCCCCCTGCTGATTGTGTTCACCCTGGTCGGCGTGATCTGGGCGGTGATCGCCGTGGAGGGCTACAGCGCCCGGCTCGGCCTCGACCTGCGCGGCGGCTCCAGCGTGACCTTCGTGCCGACCAACCCCAGGGGCGGCGCCCCCACCAGCGAGCAGCTCAACACCACCGTCGACATCATCCGCAACCGGGTGAACTCCAAGGGCGTCGCCGAGTCCGAGGTCAACCTGGAGGGCGGCCACATCGTGGTGTCGATCCCCGACGTGCCCAACCCCGACGACGTCATCGCCGCGGTCGGCACCACCGCCCAGCTGCAGTTCCGCCCGGTCAAGGAGGTCGTCGGGCCGAGCGACCCCAAGTACCAGCAGGCGCCGTTCAAGGCGGTGGACTGCAGCAAGTCCGACACCTACACGGGCAACGACAACCCCGACAAGGACGACGTGGTGCTGTGCGCCAGGGAGGAGGCCGGCCAGCTCCAGCCGGCCGCCAACTCGCCCAAGCTGCTGATGGGCAAGGTCGCCCTCGGCGGCACCGACATCGCCTCCGCCCGGCCGGAGCTCGCCACCACCGGCCAGGGCGGCGTCACCACCGGCCAGTGGCAGACCGCGCTCAGCTTCAGCGGCCGCGGCGGCAACCGCTTCCAGGACCTCACCGGCAAGGCCGCCTGCAACCCCGACGGCGACCCCAAACGGGAGATCGCCATCACCCTGGACTCGGTGGTCATCAACCACCCGCCGGTCGCCAGCGACGTCCAGTGCAACCAGGGCATCAGCGGCGGCTCGGCGGTGATCACCGGCCAGACCCAGGCCGAGGCCGAGAACCTGGCGCCGCTGATCTCCTCGGGCGCGCTGCCGCTCAAGCTGGACCCGCAGAGCCGCACCACCGTCAGCGCCACCCTCGGCGCCGACTCGCTGCACGCCGGCCTGATCGCCGGCGCCTTCGGGCTCGGGCTGGTGTTCCTGTACGTGCTGGTCTACTACCGCGGGCTCGGCCTGGTGATCTGGGTCGGGCTGTCCCTGGCCGCCGCCCTCAACCTCGGCATCGTGATCCTGATGGGCCAGGTGATCGGCTTCACCCTCACCCTTGCCGGCATCGCCGGGCTGATCGTGGCGATCGGCATCTCGGCCGACTCCTACGTGGTGTTCTTCGAGCGGATCAAGGACGAGGTCCGCGAGGGCAAGACCCTGCGCACCTCCGTCGACCGGGCCTGGCAGCGCTCCTTCCACACGCTGGTCTCGGCCAACACGGTGTCGTTCGCCGCCGCGGTGGTGCTGTACTGGCTCGCCATCGGCCCGGTGCGCGGCTTCGCCTTCACCCTCGGCCTGGCCACCGCGATCGACTTCTTCGCCGCCTGGTTCTTCGCCCGGCCGGCGGTGTCCCTGCTCACCCGCCTCCGCCTGTTCCAGGAGGGGCGCTTCGTCGGCGTCCGCGCCGCGGTCTGACCTTCCGGAGGAGGATCCCTTCCCGTGTCCCTCGCCAGCCGCCTCTACCACGGCGAGACCAGCTACGACTTCGTCGGCCGCCGGCGCCTGTGGTTCACGATCTCCGGCGTGCTTCTGCTCATCTCGGCGGTGAGCCTGTTCGTGCCCGGCCTCAACTTCGGCATCGACTTCAAGGGCGGCGCGGTGTTCCGGGTGCAGCCGTCCCAGACCGTGACCGAGGCCCAGGTCCGCGACGCGGTCGGCCCGGTCGCCAAGGTCGTCCAGGTCACCGAGGAGGCTCCCCAGCAGGTGATCGTCCAGACCGAGGAGCTGTCCCAGGAGCAGATCGCCAAGGTCCGGGCCGACCTCGCCGAGGTCGCCGGCGTCCAGTCCAACGCCGTCAGCACCGACTCGATCGGCTCCAAGTGGGGGAGCACGGTCTCGCGCAAAGCGGTCATCGCCCTGCTGGTGTTCCTGGTGGTGGTGACCGTCTACGTGTCGCTGCGGATGGAGTTCAAGATGGCGGTGGCCGCGCTGGTCGCGCTCGTCCACGACCTGGTGATCACCGCGGGCATCTACGCGCTGGCCGGCTTCGAGGTCACCCCCGCGACCGTCATCGGCCTGCTCACCATCCTCGGCTACTCGCTGTACGACACCGTGGTCGTGTTCGACAAGGTGCGGGAGAACACCGGCTCGCTCACCTCGATGTCGCGGACGACCTACTCGCAGGCGGCCAACCTGGCGGTCAACCAGACCATCATGCGGTCGCTCAACACCTCGCTGGCGTCGCTGCTGCCGATCGCCGCGCTGCTGTTCGTCGGCGCCTTCCTGCTCGGCGCGGAGACCCTCAAGGACCTCGCCCTTGCCCTGTTCGTCGGCGTGGCCGCCGGCACCTACTCCTCGATCTTCATCGCCACCCCGCTGGTGGCGGCCTGGAAGGAGCGGGAACCGCGCTACGCCCAGCTGCGCGCGAGGGTGGCGCGCCTTGCCGCCCAGGGCGCCGCCGGCGAGAAGGCCGAACGGCCCGGGCGCGCCGTCGCCTCCTCGCGCAGGGGCGAACGGGCGATCGCCGGCCGGTCGGGGCCCGCGCCCGGCCGTGGCAGCCGTCGCGCCGGCGCGCCGGCCGAGCCAGAGGTCCCGCCCGACGAGGAGGAGCTGGAGCTGGACGCCGAGCTGGACGAGCCCGCGGCCGCGCCGGCCGAGCCAGATGAGGCCGAGGCCGACGAGCGGGCCGGGGTCGCCCCGGCGCCCACCCGGCGCCAGCCCCAGAAGCCGCGCCCGGCCCAGCAACGGCGCAAGCCCTCCGGGCGGCAGGCCTCCCGTCCCGCCAAGCGCCGCCGCCGCTAGCCTCCACCGAGCCCAGAGAGGAAGGACCGCCCGTGCCCATCGACATCGAGCGCCTGCGAGCACTGATCCGCGACGTGCCCGACTTCCCCCAGCAGGGCATCGTGTTCAAGGACATCACGCCGCTGCTGTCCAACGAGGTCGCCTTCTCGTCGGTGATCGACGAGACGGTGGTGCACTTCGGCCGGGGCAACGTCGACAAGGTGGTCGGCATCGAGGCGCGCGGGTTCATCCTCGCCTCGCCGGTCGCCTACCACTTCGGCGCCGGCTTCGTCCCCGTCCGCAAGGCCGGCAAGCTGCCCTACCGGGTGGAGGCCGAGGAGTACGCGCTGGAGTACGGGACCGCCACCCTGGAGCTGCACGCCGACGCGATCGTGCCCGGCGAGCGGGTCCTGATCGTCGACGACGTGCTCGCCACCGGCGGCACCGCACGGGCGGCCGCCCGGCTGGTGGAGCGGCTCGGCGGCAAGGTCATCGGCATCGCCACCCTGATCGAGCTCGGCTTCCTGGAAGGGCGCAAGGCGATCGCGGGCTATGAGTTCTTCAGCCTCATCCGGTACTGAGGAGCCCGTCGCGGTCGTGGTCGAGATCCCCAAGGGGTCGCGCAACAAGTACGAGATGGACCACGACAGCGGCCGCATCCGGCTGGACCGGATGCTGTTCAGCCCCGTCCACTACCCGACCGACTACGGCTTCGTGCCTGGCACCCTGGCCGAAGACGGCGACCCGCTCGACGCCATGGTGCTGCTCGGCGAGCCGACCTTCCCCGGCTGCCTGATCGAGACCAGGATCGTCGGCGTGCTGCGCATGTCCGACGACCAGGGCCGCGACGAGAAGCTGCTGGTCGTCCCCCTCACCGACCCGGAGTGGAACCACATCCACAGCCTCGACCAGGTCGCCCCGCACCTGCTGCGCGAGATCGAGCACTTCTTCACCGTCTACAAGCAGCTGGAGGACAAGACCGTCGAGGTCGACGGCTGGGAGGACGCCGAGGCCGGCCGCCGGGTCCTCGACGACGCGGTGCGCCGAGGCGCGCGGCACGGTTGAGTCCTGCCGGTCCCGACTTCTACCGCAGCCGCTCGCTGTGGCTCGACCGGCTCGCGGACGACCCGCTGCTGCCGCGCGCGCCGCTCCCCGGCCCGCTGGAGGTGGACGTGGCGATCGTCGGCGCCGGCTACAGCGGCCTGTGGACCGCCTACTACCTGCGCCGGGCCGACCAGGGGCTGCGGGTGGCGGTGCTGGAGCGCGACATCGCCGGCTTCGGGGCGTCCGGCCGCAACGGCGGCTGGTGCTCGTCGTTCCTGCCGGTGGACCCGCAGAAGCTGGCCAGGCGGGCCGGGCCCGCGGCCACCGTGGCGCTGCAGCGCGAGATGCTCGGCACCGTCGACGAGGTCGGCCGGGTCGCCGAGCAGGAGGGTATCGACTGCCACTTCGTCAAGGGCGGCGCCTTGCAGCTTGCCACCACCCCGGTCCAGCTGGCCCGCATCCGAGCCCACGTGGAGCAGGCCCGCCGCTGGGGCATGGGCGAGACCGACCTCGCCCTGCTCGGGCCGGAGCAGGCGGCCGAGCGCATCCGCGCGGCCGGGCTGCTCGGCGCGAGCTGGACGCCCCACTGCGCCGCCATCGACCCGGCCAGGCTGGTTCGCGGCCTGGCCGAGGTGGTGGAGCGGCAGGGCACGCGCATCTTCGAGTCGACGCCGGCGACCGCCATCCGGCCGGGCAGGGTCGACACCCCCGGCGGCGAGGTCCGCGCCGAGGTGGTGGTCCGCGCCACCGAAGGGTTCACGCCCACCCTCCCAGGCGCGGCGCGGTCGCTGGTGCCGCTCTACTCGCTGATGATCGCCACCCAGCCGCTGCCGGACGCGGTGTGGGAGCAGATCGGCTGGAGCGGCCGGGAGACCGTGGCCGCCGGCGGCCACCTGTTCGTGTACGCGCAGCGGACCCGCGACGGCAGGATCGCGTTCGGCGGGCGCGGCGCCCCCTACCACTACGGGTCGCGGGTGCGACCCGCCTACGACCGGGACCACCGGGTCCACGGGCGGCTGCGTGCGGCCCTGCGGGAGCTGCTGCCAGCGGCCGGGGAGGCCCCGATCAGCCACCGCTGGGGCGGACCGCTGGGCGTGCCGCGCGACTGGACCCCGTCGGTCGGCCTCGACCGGGCCAGCGGGCTGGCGTGGGCGGGCGGCTACGTCGGCGACGGCGTGGCCACCGCCAACCTCGCCGGCCGGACCCTGGCCGACCTGATCACCGGCACCGACAGCGGGCTGTGCCGCCTGCCCCTGGTGCAGCACCGCTCCCGCCGCTGGGAGCCGGAGCCGTTCCGCTGGCTGGGGATCAACGCCGCCCTGCTGCTGGCCGCCTCGGCCGACGCCAGCGAGCAGCGCCGCGGCCGGCCGGCGCGCCTGCGCGGGCGCGCGCTGGCAACCTTCATCGGCGGTTGAGGCGGCGGTCGCCCGGAAGCCGGCTGCCGGCCACCTTCGTGGACCATGGAGCCGCCAGACGGTACCGTTGGTGGGAGTAGAGTTGCAATTGCAGGCGGGTCGCGACCGGTCGGTCCGGGCGGCGCCGCGAACCAACGTGGGTGGGCCGATGGCGCAGCAGCATCCGACGGCGGTTCCCGATGGGCTGGCGCTCGACCGCGAGCCTCAGCCGGTCGCGGGCGCGCCCACCGACAACGGCGCCGCCACCGACGTCGCCGGCTCCGCCGGCGCCCTCACCCGCCCCTTCGACGCCGGCCTGCCGCCAGAGCCCGACGTCGAGCCGCTGCTGCGGCGCATGCGCCACCGCAACCCGCGGGCCGACCAGGCCGCCGTCCGGCGCGCCTTCGAGGTCGCCAAGGAGCGCCACGCCGGCCGCCGGCGCGCCTCCGGCGTCCCCTACTTCGCCCACCCCGTCGGCGTGGCCACGGTCGTCGCCGACCTCGGCCTCGACGCCACCAGCGTGGTCGCCGCGCTGCTCCACGACGCCGTCGGCGACGACCTGCTGCCGCTTGAGGAGGTGGAGGCGGACTTCGGCGCCGACGTCACCACGATCGTCGACGGGCTGGTGAAGCTGGACCGGATCGGCTTCGAGGGCCGGGAGGCCGCCCAGGCCGAGACGATCCGCAAGATGATCATCGCCATGGCCCGCGACATCCGGGTGCTGGTCGTCAAGCTGGCCGACCGGCTGCACAACATGCGCGACGTCGGCTACCTGGACCGCGACAAGCAGGAGCGCAAGGCACGGGAGATCCTGGAGATCTACGCGCCGCTGGCCAGCCGGCTCGGCATCCACCAGATCAAGTGGGAGCTGGAGGACCTCGCCTTCGCCACCCTCTACCCGCTGCGGTACGAGGAGATCGCGCGCATGACGGCCGAGCGCCAGCCGGCCGGCGAGCAGTACCTGACCGAGGTCATCGCCCAGGTGAACGCCCAGCTCAAGCAGGTGAAGCTGCGCGCCGCCGTGACCGGCCGGCCGAAGCACTACTACTCGATCTACGAGAAGATGGTGGTGCGCGGCAAGGACTTCACCGACATCTTCGACCTGGTCGGGGTGCGTGTCCTGGTCGACTCGATCAAGGACTGCTATGCCGCGCTCGGGCAGGTCCACGCGGTCTGGAAGCCGGTGCCTGGCCGCTTCAAGGACTACATCGCCATGCCCAAGTTCAACCTCTACCAGTCGCTGCACACCACCGTGGTCGGGCCGGGCGGCAAGCCGCTGGAGATCCAGATCCGCACCAAGCAGATGCACCGCACCGCCGAGTACGGCGTGGCCGCCCACTGGCGCTACAAGACCAAGGACGGCAAGGTCGCCACCGAGCAGGAGATGGGCTGGCTGCGCCAGCTGATCGACTGGCAGCGGGAGCTGGCGGACCCGCGCGACTTCATCGAGAACCTCCAGACCGACCTGTACGTCGACGAGGTCTTCGTGTTCACCCCCAAGGGGGACGTGATCCCCCTGCCGGCCGGGGCGACCCCGATCGACTTCGCCTACGCGGTCCACACCGAGGTCGGCCACCGCTGCGTCGGCGCCAGGGTCAACAAGCGGCTGGTGCCGCTGGAGTACGCCCTGCAGAACGGCGACAACGTCGAGATCTTCACCTCCAAGGCGCAGGACGCCGGCCCCTCGCGCGACTGGCTGGGGATCGTCAAGACGCCGCGGGCCCGCACCAAGATCCGCCAGTGGTTCGCCAAGCAGCGGCGCGAGGACGCCATCGAGGCCGGCAAGGACGCGCTGGTCCGCGCGATGCGCAAGGCCGGCCTGCCGCTGCAGAAGCTCACCCAGGGCGGCGCGCTGACCGCGCTCGCCGCCGACATGCGCTTCGCCAGCCTCGACGCCTTCTACGCGGCGGTCGGCTCCGGCCAGACGTCGGCGGTGGCGGTCGTCAGCCGGCTGCAGGCCGACCTCGGCGGCCAGGAGCAGGAGGACGACGACGACCTGATCCTGCAGCGGGCGGTCCGCCCGGCCAGGCCGCAGCCGGCCAGCCGCGGCGTGATCGTCAAGGGCGTCGACGACGTCTGGGTGAAGCTGGCCCGCTGCTGCACGCCGGTGCCGCGCGACCCGATCATCGGCTTCGTGACCCGCGGCCACGGGGTCAGCGTCCACCGTGAGGACTGCCCCAACGCCGACAACCTGCGCCGCGACCAGAACCGCATCATCGAGGTGGAGTGGGACACCTCAGGGCCAAGCGTGTTCGCGGTCACCATCCAGGTCGAGGCGCTCGACCGGACCAAGCTGCTGCGCGACATCACCGAGGTGCTGTCCGACCACCACGTCAGCATCATGTCGGCGACGGTGGCGACCGGCCGCGACCGGGTGGCGACGCTGCGCTTCACCTTCGAGCTGGCCGACATCTCCCACCTGGCCCACGTGCTGTCGACGGTCAAGAAGGTCGACGGCGTCTACGACGCCTTCCGGGTGGTGCCCCACGCCCAGCCGAGCGGCAACGGCAGCCCGGACCGGTAAGGCGGACCTGGTCGATGCGGGCGGTGGTGTCCAGGGTGGCGTGGGCTCGGGTGGTGGCCGACGGTGAGCCGACCGGCGAGATCGGCCCCGGCCTGCTGGTGCTGGTCGGGGTGACCCACGGCGACGGCGACGCCGAGTCCCGCTGGCTGGCCGCCAAGGTCGCCGCCCTGCGGGTGTTCGACGACGGCGAGGGGAAGATGAACCGCTCGCTCGCCGAGGTGGGCGGCGGGGCGCTGGTGGTCAGCCAGTTCACCCTCTACGGCGACGCCCGTAAGGGCCGCCGCCCCTCCTACCTGGCAGCGGCCGCGCCGGAGCTGGCGGCGCCGCTGGTCGAGGCGGTCGCCGAGACGCTGGCCGCCGGCGGCGTGCCGGTCGCCAGGGGCCGCTTCGGCGCCGACATGCGGGTCGAGTCGGCCGGCGACGGCCCGGTCACGATCCTGCTGGACAGCTCCCGGACGTTCTGACCGCAGACCCGGTGGCCTGGTCGCCCGGGCGGGGGGGCGTGCGCCACGCGGCCTTGCCACCCGTCCACCACCGCGACCGCCGGATCGTGCAAACCTGGGCGCAAGCGTCAGCGGATCAAACGATCCGGGGCCTGCCGGACATGGACGGGGTAGAGCCCGGGTTCTGATCCGCTCCGGTAGGAGGTAGCCCTGGATGGCGGAAGGCGAGCGTGAGCGAAGGCGGCGTTCGATGCGCTGTTCGCGTCGCACAGCTCGGACATCGTCGCGTACTGCGGCTGGCGAGCCGGCTCGGAGAGCGACGCGCAGGATGCAGCGGCCGAGGTGTTCCTGACGGCATGGCGCCGTCTGGATGACCTGCCCGAGGGGGACGCGGCGCGAGTGTGGCTGTACGCGACGGCGCGGAGAGTGATCGCGAACCAACGACGGTCGAGCCGCCGCCGGGCCGCGCTGTACCAGCGCCTGGCACTCGACGCGGCCGTTGTGGTGCAGCAGCCGCCCTCGCCTGACCGGGAGGAGGCGCTGGTGCACGAGGCGCTCGCCCGCCTCGCGCCGCGTGACCGCGAGGTGCTGCTGCTGGCGGAATGGGAGGGCCTGTCGCCCGCGCAGATCGCGGCTGTCCTTGGTTGCCTTGCGATCACCGCGCGGGGGCGGCTGCACCGTGCGCGGCGCCGCTTCCGCACCGCCTTCGAGGAGCTGCGAGCCCATTCGGAGCGATCAACGAACTCTGTCTACTCCGTCCAGCCGCTGCCGTGAGGCCGCGAAGGAGGATCATGAACACGTCTGAGAGCTTCCAGGCCCTGCGCAGGGCCAACCCACGCGCCAAGCCCGGCTTTGCGGAGTCGGTCGAGGCGGCCGCCGACACGCTGCACGCGCAGCTCGTCACCAGCGCCACTCCCACCCAGCAGTCCCGTCCGCGGCGTCGCCTGGTGCGCGCCTCCACGGTCGTCGCGTCGCTCGCGGCTGCGGCCGCCGTGGCCGCATTCCTGACGGTCGGGTCGCCCGGCGTCGGCCCCGGCGTCGCGAACGCCGCTGCCGCCGTCAGGCAGGCCGCCACCGTCACGGCAGCCTCCGCCGAGCGTTCCGGCACCGCCGTCGTTCGCATCACCCACAACGGCGAGGCCTGGGCCGGGACCACGGTCCGCTGGAACGGCAGGGACGTGGCGATCACCCGTGACGCTCCCCAGCGGCCCGGCAAGGCCGGATCGGAGTTCCGCGTCGTCGACGGGATCCTCTACGTCCACGGTATCCCCCCGGCCGAAGACGGCTGGGTCGAGCTCGGCGACCCGAGGAACATCGACCCCGACAGCGGCACGACTCCCGACGAGTACCTCGCCGCCGTGGGTGAGGACATCGGCGGCGCGACCCTGCGCAGGATCAGCGACGCCATGACCGGGCTGACCACGCGCCAGCTCGGCGACGGCTCCACCGTCTACAGCGGCACCGTCGCGGCCGGGCTGATCGCCAGGGAGACGGGCTTCAAGGAGGGCCAGTCGATCCGGGTGTTCCCGTTCGGCTACGTGGCCCACGACGAGGCGGCCGACCCGGGCGCTCCCCTCCACGCGGCGGTGACCGTCGGCGCCGACGGCAGCGTCCGCGAGATCACCGTGACCTGGGGAACCGGCGCGTCGGCGTGGACCTACACGGTCACCTACAGCGGCCTCGGCACGACCCCGGCGCCGGCCACGCCCGCGAACGCGCGACCCCTGCGAGAGCGCCTGCGCGCCACCAGCAAGTAGCAGCCCACCCGATCCGCGCGCAGGGCCGGCATCACCGGCCCCGCGCGCCTCAGCTGGCCTTCACGGTGAGCTTCTCGATCCAGACCGCCTCGGTCGGGGTGTCGCCGTTCTGCCCGCCGACCGGGACCTCGGCGATCCGGTCCACCACCGAGCGGCCGTCGACCACCTGGCCGAAGACCGAGTAGTTGGCCTGCAGCCCCTTGGAGTTGTCCTGGGTGGAGATGAAGAACTGGCTGCCGCCGGAGTTCGGACCACCGTTGGCCATGGCCAGCGAGTACCGCTTGTAGGCGGCCGGGCTGCTCGGCAGCTCGTCCTTGATCGCGTAGCCGGGTCCGCCCCCGCCGGAGCCCTGCGGGTCGCCACCCTGGACGACCCCGATGCCGGCGGCGCCGCCCGGCACGATCCGGTGGAACCAGGTCGAATCGTAGAACTTCCTGCCCGCCAGGAACACGAAGTTGGCGGTGGTGATCGGCGCCCGCCTGGGGTCGAGGCGGACGGTGAAGCGGCCGCAGGAGGTCTGGAAGGTCGCCAGGTAGGTGCGGTCGGGGTTGACCTTGGTGGTCGGTGGCGCATCGAAGCTGGGGCGCTTGACCCGCGGAGGGATCTTGCCGTCGCAGGCCACCGTGGCGGGGGCGGTCGGCGCGTCGGCGCGGGCGTCGTTCGGCGTGGCCGCCGGCGCAGTCGTCGAGGCGGCGGTCGCCGCCGGCGTGCCGTCGTCGTTCAGCCACATGGCGCCGGCCACCGCGGCGACCACCACCGCCACCCCCAGCCCCCCGTAGGCGAACAGGGCCCGCCGCCGTCGCGCATGCTGGCGCTCGGCCTCCCGTCGGGCCCGCAGCCTCGCCAGCTCCCGCTGGCGCGTCCGCTTCGACATCCCCATCCCTTCCACGTCCCGAGCCAGGGCCAGGAGTGTAGCGATATCACACGGTGTGGGCGGCAGGCGTTCCGGTAGCATGCGGCCATGCTCGTCACCGGCTTCCCCGCGGGGAGCTTCCAGACCAACTGCTGGCTCGTGGCCACCGGCCCTGGCGCCGAGGCGTTGGTGGTCGATCCCGGCCAGGACGCCCTGCAAGGGATCGAGGAGCTCTGCGCCCGCCACCGCCTGCTGCCGGTGGCGGCGCTGCTCACCCACGGCCACCTCGACCACGTCTGGACGGTGGCGCCGCTGGCCGGCGCCCACGACATCCCCGCCTACGTCCACCCGGCCGACCGGCACCTGCTCACCGACCCACTGGCCGGGTTCGCCCCCGAGACCCGCGAGCTGCTCGCCGGGCTCCGCCTCCAGGAGCCCGAGGAGGTCCGCGAGCTGGCCGACGGGCAGGTGCTGGAGCTGGCCGGCCTGCAGGTGACCGTCGACCACACCCCGGGACACACCCCAGGCCACGTCACCTTCCGGCTCCCGGCCGCGGCGGGCACCGACGCGCCCGGCCGGCCAGGCACGATCCCCGGGGACGGCCCCTGGCTGCTCGCCGGCGACCTGGTCTTCGCCGGTTCCATCGGCCGCACCGACCTGCCGGGCGGCTCCCTGGAGGAGATGCTGGCGTCGCTCGCCGGCCGCCTGCTGCCGCTGCCCGACCAGACCGTGGTCCTGCCCGGCCACGGGCCCACCACCACCGTCGGCCGCGAGCGTGCCTCCAACCCCTTCCTGGTCGACCTGGTCGGCGGGGGACTGCGGTGAGCCAGCGGTTCGAGGCGCCCAAGGGCACCTTCGACCACCTGCCACCGCGGGCCGCCGTCCGGGCCGAGGTCGAGCGGGCCCTGCTGGAGCAGGCCCGCCTGGCCGGCTACCAGCCGATCGAGACGCCGATCTTCGAGGAGACGGCGGTGTTCGCCCGCGGGGTGGGGGAAGCCACCGACGTCGTCCAGAAGGAGATGTACAGCTTCACCGACAAGGGCGGCCGCTCCCTCACCCTACGCCCGGAGCTGACCGCGGGGATCGTCAGGGCCCTGATCGAGCACGGCCGGCTCACCACCGGGCTGACCAAGGTGGTCTGCAGCGGCCCCCAGTTCCGCTACGAGCGGCCGCAGGCCGGCCGCCAGCGCCAGTTCCACCAGGTCGACATCGAGGCGATGGGCAGCGCCGACCCCAGCATCGACGTGGACGTGGTGCTGGTCGGCCACGAGGCGTTCCGCCGCCTCGGCGTCCCGGTCACCCTGCTGCTGACCAGCCTCGGCGACCCCGCCTGCCGGCCCGCCTACCGCGAGCGGCTGCTCGGCTTCCTGCGCGGGCTGGGCGAGCGGCTGCCGGCTGCGGCGCGGACGCGGGCCGAGCAGAACCCGCTGCGGGTGCTGGACATGAAGGACCCGCTGGTGGAGGAGCTGACCGCCGACGCGCCGCTGATGCGCGACTTCCTCTGCGCCCCCTGCAAGGCCCACGACGAGACGGTCAAGGAGCTGCTCGCCGGGGCCGGGATCGAGTGGCTGGAGGCGCCACGGCTGGTCCGCGGCCTCGACTACTACGTGCGCACCACCTTCGAGTGGCAGGCTCCCGTGCTCGGCGCCGCCCAGAACGCGGTGGGCGGCGGCGGCCGCTACGACGGGCTGTCGGAGCTGCTCGGCGGCCCGCAGGCTCCCGGCATCGGCTGGGCCGTCGGCCTCGACCGGACCGTGCTCGCCCTGGAGCGGGCCGGCCGGCTGCCGGCCGACCCCTGGCGGCTGGACGCGCTGGTCCTGCCGCTGGTCGCGGCGGCCACGGGCGTCGCCCAGCGGCTGGTCCGCGACCTGCGCCGGGCCGGCCTGGTCGCCGACCTGCCCTACAGCGAGCGGACCCTCAACGGCCACATGAAGGCCGCCGCCAAGGCCGGCGCCAGGACGGTGGTCATCGTCGGGGAGCAGGAGCTGGCCGCCGGCCAGGCCGCCGTCCGCGACATGACCGCCCGCAGCCAGACCGCGGTCCCCCTCCAGGCGGTCGCCGCCGAGGTCGCCCGCATCGCCGCCCGCGAAGGCGGCCCACCGGGCCGGTTGCCGGTCCCGGGGGAGGGTGGTTGAATGCTCCGGTCGGCAGCGCCCGACGATGTTGGTGGCCGGCTTTTCGTTTGCGCCAACACTTCGACGTAGGGGACCGGGCTCACGGTCGCGGCAGGCACCCGGCGACGGGTACCGGAAACGACCGGGACGGCCCCCAACCTGTTCCGTAACGAGCAGGTGCAAACGTCGACCGGCTACGGCAATCGTGGAGCGCTGCCGTAACCATGCCGAGGGGGGTCAGCGGCCGGGCGGGCCCTGCCGGACCCTGGTCCGCAGCTCCTCCAGGTCGCCCCTGCGCGGCTCCAGCGACTCCGTCCACCAGGTCATGCCCGCCTGGGCCAGCGGCTCGACCACCGCACGGGCGGCCGCCGGGTCGTCGCCGGGCGTCTCGCCGCCGAGCATCACCTCGAAGGGCTCGCCGCCGGCTCGATGCGCGCGGACGACCGCCAGCAGCTCGCCGAGATCGTCGGCGTGCAGCGGCACCAGCTCCCCGTCGTCGCCCAGCTTGAGGGGGACGACCCCGTCGAAGCGGGCGGCGCGCCGCAGCGGCCCGCGGTTGGGCCACACCCCAGCGACCCAGATGGGGATGCGGGGCCGCTGCACCGGTGTCGGCTGGAAGGCGACCTCGTCGACCCGGTAGTGGCGGCCGCGGAACGACACCGTCTCGCCGGACCACAACCGGGTCAGCACCTCCAGGCCCTCGTCGAGCATGGCCGCCCGCACCACCGGGTCGACCGGTTCGCCGAAGCTGCCGTACTCGTCCTCCGGCGGCGTGCCGAGCCCGACACCGAGCACCAGCCGCCCTCCGGAGAGCCGGTCGAGGGTGACCGTCTCCCGCGCCAGCTTCCACGGCCGCCGCCTCGGCAACGGGGTGACCATCGGCCCCAGCCGCACGCGCTCGGTGGCCAGCGCCACCCCGGCGAGCAGGATCCACGGGTCGGCGATCGCCAGCCGCCGGCGCTTGACGTAGGTCAGGTGGTCCCAGACGAAGAAGCCGTCCCAGCCGGCCGCCTCCGCGTCGGCGGCCAGCGCGGCCACCGTTCGGACGTCGCCGTACTCCTCGAAGTTGGGCACGCTGACGGCGTAGCGCATCAGGCCTCCTGGCGGTCGCTGGCGGGCGGCGGCCAGTCTGCCACCGCGGTGCGACGCGGCCGGGCTACGATGGCCCCACCATGGACCTGTTCTCCGCCAGGGCGGACCAGCTGCAGGACCGCGACGCGCCCCTGGCCGCCCGCATGCGGCCAAGGACCCTCGACGAGTTCGTCGGCCAGGCGCAGGTGCTCGGGCCCGACAGCGCCCTGCGCGCCCTGATCGAAGCCGACGAGCTGCGCTCGGTGCTCCTGTGGGGGCCGGCCGGGAGCGGCAAGACGACGCTGGCCCACATCATCGCCGGGGCGACCCGCTCCCACTTCGAGGAGCTGTCGGCCACCAGCGCCGGCGTCAAGGACGTGCGGGCGCTGCTGGCCGCGGCCAGGGAACGGCTCGGCGCGCTCGGCCGGCGCAGCATCCTGTTCATCGACGAGATCCACCGCTTCAACAAGGCCCAGCAGGACGCCCTGCTGCCCGGGGTCGAGGACCGCATCGTGGTGCTGGTCGGGGCCACCACCGAGAACCCGTTCTTCACCGTCAACGCGCCGCTGATGAGCCGCTCGCTGCTGTTCCGGCTGGAGCCGCTCGGCGAGGCCGACCTGGAGACGATCGTGACCAGGGCCCTCGCCGACCCGGAGCGCGGCCTCGGCAAGACCGGCCTGGCGCTCGACCCCGACGCCCTCGCGCACCTGGTCGACCGGGCCGACGGCGACGCCCGCCACGCCCTCAACGCCCTGGAGGCCGCCGCCCTGGTGGTCACGGCCAAGGCGGGCGCCGCCGTGGGGGCGGACGGCCGCATCACCCTGGCCGACATCGAGGACGCGCTGCAGCGGCCCAGGGTGACCTACGACCGCGCCGGCGACCAGCACTACGACGTCGCCAGCGCCTTCATCAAGTCGATCCGCGGCTCCGATCCCGACGCCGCCCTCCACTACCTCGCCCGCATGCTGGCCGCCGGCGAGGACCCCCGCTTCATCGCCCGCCGGCTGGTGATCTCGGCCAGCGAGGACATCGGCCTGGCCGACCCGCAGGCCCTGCCGGTCGCGGTCGCCGCCTTCCAGGCGCTGGAGTTCGTCGGCCTCCCGGAGGCGCGCCTCAACCTGGCCGAGGCGGTCGTCTACCTGGCGCTGGCCCCCAAGTCCAACAGCGCCTACCTGGCGCTGGCCGCGGCAGCGAAGGAGCTGGAGGAGGCCGGCGCCGGCCGCGTCCCCGGCCACCTGCAGTCGGCCTCCCACCCGGGCGAACGCAAGCTCGGCATCGGCGTCGGCTACGCCTACCCCCACGACCACCCGGACCACTGGGTGGCGCAGCGCTACCTGCCGGAAGGCCTCCGCGGCGGCTACTACCGGCCCTCTGACCAGGGCAGCGAGCGGGCCCTCGCCGACGCCTGGCGCGAGCGGCGAGCCGAGCCGCCCGCCCAGGAGCCGCCGCAGGCCACCTGATGGCGGCAGGTGCGGCACCAGGGCTCGCCGACGCCACCATCATCGAGGCGCTGCGCGACAGCTATGGGATCCGTGTCGCCTCGCTGCGCTTCCTGCCGGTCGGCAACGACGCCGCCTCGTGGGCCTACCGCGTCCAGGCGGCGCAGGGGCCCCGCTACTTCCTCAAGGTCCGCGCCGGCGCGGGCCCCATGCCCGGCGCGGCGGTCCCCGGGCATCTCCACCGCCTCGGCGTGCCCCACGTCCTTGCGCCGCTCGCCACCGGCGCGGGCGCACCCTACGTCCCGGTGGGCCGCTTCGCGCTGGCGCTGTTTCCCCTGCTGCGGGCCGGCCCGGGCGCCGAGGTCGGGTTGTCGCCGGCGCAGTGGCGCCAGCTGGGCGACACGCTCAGGCAGATCCATGCCGTCCCGCCGACCCGGGAGCTGACCGGGATGGTCGGCCGGGAGGCCTTCCGGCCGTCCAGGCGCGAGCTGCTCCCCCAGCTGGAGGCGTTGCTGGCCACCCGGGCCACCCACGACCCGGTGGCGGCGGAGCTGGCGGGGTTCTGGCGGGCCAGGCACGACGTCATCCACCAGCTGGTCGAGCGAGCGGACGGGTTGGGGCGGCAGCTTGCCCGCGGGCGGTTCCCGCAGGTGCTGTGCCATGCCGACCTGCACACCTGGAACGTGCTGATCGACGCCGACCAGCAGCTCTGGATCGTGGACTGGGACGAGGCGGTCCTGGCGCCGAGGGAGCGCGACCTGATGTTCGTGGTGGGCGGCATCGGTCACGGGCTGGTGCGGCCGCGCGACACCGCCTGCTTCTTCCAGGGGTATGGCAAGGCGAGGATCGACCGGCGCCTGCTGGCCTACTACCGTTGCGTCTGGGCGGTCCAGGACATCGCCGCCTACGGCGAGAGCGTCCTGCTGCTGCCGACGCTCGGCGAGGAGGCCAGGCACGCCGCCGTGGCGGGCTTCATGGACCTGTTCGAGCCGGGCAACATCGTCGAGCTTGCCAGCACGAGGGAATGATCCGCCGCCCGGTGACGCTGTGCTGCATCGAGCGGCAGGACGACGCAGGAGGACCCATGGCGGACACGTGCACCCACCTCGACCAGATCCACGTGCGCAGCGCCGACGCGCCTGGCTGCCAGGCGTGCCTCGAGGTAGGGGACACCTGGGTGCACCTTCGGCTCTGCACCGGCTGCGGGCGCGTCGGCTGCTGCGACAACTCCAAGAACCACCACGCCACCAGGCACTTCCAGGCCAGCGGCCATCCGGTGATGCGCTCCTACGAGCCCGGCGAGGACTGGTGGTGGTGCTACGTGGACGAGCTGACCTTCGAGCTGGAGGGCGCCGAGCCCGCTCGAACCAGCCGGTGACGGGCCTGTCCCGCGCCGCGCCCGCCGCGGCGCCCCTGGTGCGGACCCGCGCGGAGCGGGGCTGGACGCTGCTGGTGGTGTGCCTGGCCACCGGGGTCCTGCTGCTCAACGTCTCCGCGCCGAGCGTCGCCCTGGCCGACATCGGCAGCGACCTCCGCGCCGACCTTGACGTCCTGCAATGGGTGGTCAGCGGCTACTCGCTGGCGCTGGCCGCCACCCTGCTCACCGCCGGCACCCTGGCCGACCTGCTGGGACGCAGGCGGCTGTTCCTGACCGGCCTGTGCGGCTTCGCGGCCGCGTCGGCGCTGTGCACGCTGGCGCCGTCCCCGCTGGCGCTGGTGGTCGGGCGGGCCGCCCAGGGGCTGGCCGCCGCGGTGCTGCTGTCGTCCTCGCTGGCGCTGCTCGCCCAGGACTTCACCGGCCCGGCGCGCGCCCGCGCCCTCGGCATGTGGGGGGCCTCGATCGCGGCGGCCTTCGCGATCGGGCCGCTGGAGGGCGCCGAGCCCGCTCGAACCAGCCGGTGACGGGCCTCTCCCGCGCCGTGCTCGGCGCGGCGCCCCAGGTGCGGACCCGGGCGGAGCGGGGCTGGACGCTGCTGGTGGTGTGCCTGGCCACCGGGGTCCTG
>WNGB01002805.1_pt1 | contig 40304 bp, 26 predicted proteins | sample 5400681 | NCBI WGS metagenome assembly WNGB01 (sample SAMN13153367, study PRJNA577476) | soil metagenome | isolation source: 115 cm soil or saprolite under grassland replicate 2 | place: USA:California | collected 2016-06-15 | reverse complement strand
GTCCAGACCAGCTGGTGCACCTGCGGGGCCAGCTCGATCAAAGTCAGGCGCATCAGCGGCGCCTCGGAAGGGTCGAAACCGCGCTCCCGGTCGGCCTGCAGAAACCGCGCGAGACGGGCGCGCTGCTCTCCGGCGTCGAGGCCGATCCACGAGGCGCGCTCGACCGTCAGCTCCGCCTGCCGGTAGACCACCTGCGCCGGCTGCTCCAGGCCGTCCCAGAAGAAGGCGGTGCGCAGGATGCCATGGCGGGCGACGATCTGGCGCCATGCCCGCTCGAGGGCGGCGATGTTCAGCCGGCCGGTCAACCGCAGGCTCATCTGAAGGACGTAGACGCCCGAGCCCGGGGCATACAGGCTGTGGAAGAGCATCGCCTGCTGCATGGGCGACAGCTCGCAGATCAGCTCGATATCGGGAGGACGTCCCGCGGGAGTCTCCATTCAGCTCTCACTTTCCTCGCGTCCTTGACGTCCTTTGTGTCCTTTTCGTCCTTTCTTCTCAGCGCGACCCGACCTTGCGCTTGCTGATCTGGGACATCAGCGAGTCGAAGTCCTTCTGACTGAAGCGGGCCTCCGGGAAGGCCTCGGGGGTGAGGACCGTCTCCGCCTCGACAGCCGGGGCCGGCTCGGGTTCCTCCGCGGGGGGCTCCACGGGCACCGCCACGAGCGCGAGCTCGGCCACCGTCTGGTACTGGAAGAGATCCTGGGCGGTGAACGCGAGCCCGGCCTGCTGGGCGCGGGAGACGACCTGGATGCCGAGGATCGAATCGCCGCCGAGATCGAAAAAGTTGTCGCTGATCCCGACCACTTCGTGGTTCAGGACCTCAGCCCAGATCCGGCACAGGATGGTTTCGTCCGGCGTCCGCGGCGCAACGAGCTCGCGCTCCTCGCGCGGCGGCGCGGACAGAGCCGCGCGGTCGACCTTGCCGTTGGCCGAGAGCGGCAGGGCCTCCAGGGTGACGAAGGTGCCGGGCACCATGTAGGAGGGGAGCTTCGCGGCCAGGAACTGGCGCAGCTCGCGGGCCTCCGGCGCCTGCCCGTCGCGCGGCACCAGGTAGGCGACGAGCGCCTTCTCGCCGGGCGCTTCCTCCCGCGCCACCACCACGGAGACCTGCACCGCCGGGTGCTCGCGCAGCTCGGCCTCGATCTCGCCGAGCTCGATGCGGAAGCCGCGGATCTTCACCTGATGGTCGGCGCGCCCGACGAAGTCGAGCTCGCCGTCGGGGAGCCAGCGGGCGAGGTCCCCGGTGTGGTAGAGCCGCGCCCCGCTCTCTCCCCAGAGCGGCGCGAAGGAGTCGGGGACGAAGCGCTCGGCGGTGAGGTCCGGGCGCCCGAGATAGCCGCGGGCGAGGCCGGCGCCGCCGATGACGATCTCGCCAGGCACCCCGACCGGCACCGGCTGCAGGTGGCGGTCGAGCAGGTGGATCCGCGCATTGGAGATCGGGCGCCCGATCGGCGGCGGTCCGTCCTCGGAGTCGGAGATCGACCCGCCGTCCGCGCCCGCGGGAGGCACGCGCCGTCCGCTCGCGAGCACCGTGACCTCGGTCGGCCCGTAGAGGTTGAACAGCGCGAAGGGATGCTCCGGCCGCGGCCGGTGGTGCAGGCGGTCGCCGGCGGTGTGCAACGCCTGGAGGGAGATCTCCGCGGGCCAGGGCTGGTCGAGCAGCGCCTCGGCGAGCGGCGTCGGCAGGTAGGTGACGGTGATCTTCTCGTTCGCCAGCCACTCGATCAGCTTCGGCGGCGCGAGGCGGGTCGCGTCGTCGATGATGTGGAGGCACGCTCCCGCGGTGAGGCAGGGCCAGATCTCGAAGACCGTGGCGTCGAAGGCCGGCGCCGCCACCTGCGTGGCGTGCTGGCCCGGCGCGAGCCCGCTCCAGGCGTGGTGCCAGCGCACCATGTTGGCGAGCGAGCCGTGCGCCACCTGCACCCCCTTGGGCCGGCCGGTCGAGCCGGAGGTATAGATGAGGTAGGCCGGCGTCTCGGCGGTAACCTCGGCAACCTCGATCGGATCCACCGCGGCCGGACCGGCGTCGTCGATCGTCAGGACGCGGACACCGCGGAGGTTCCCCTCGTGCAGCACCGACGCCATCCGCTGCTGGGTGAGGAGCACCGGCGCGGCGCTGTCGGAGATCATGAACGTCAGGCGGTCCTCCGGGTGGGAGGGATCGAGCGGCAGGTAGGCGCCGCCCGCCTTGATCACCGCCAGGATGCCGACGATCATCTCCAGCGAGCGCTCGGTCCAGAGGGCCACCGCCACCTCAGGCCCCACGCCCGCGGCGCGCAGACGCGCGGCCAGGGCTCCGGCCTGAGAGTCGAGCTCGCCATAGGTGAGCCGGCGCCCGCCGTCGACCACGGCCGGAGCGCCGGGGTCGCGGCGCGCGTGCTCCGCCACCATCTCGTGGACGAAGGGCCGGCGCGGAAAGCCCACCTGCGTGTCGTTCCACTCGACGGACAGCTGGTGCTGCTCGGCCGCGGAGAGGAGGGGCAGCTCCGAGAGCCGCCGGCCGGGCTCGGCGACCACCGCGCGAAGCAGGTTCCCCAGATGAGAGAGCAGACGGTCGATCGTGGAGGCGTCGAAGAGGGCGGTCGAGTACTCGCAGATGCCGCCGAGCTCTCCGTCGCTCTCGTTGGGCAGGAGAATCATGTCCATCTTGGCCGAGCCGCTGTCGACCGGCACCTGGGTCAGGGTCAGGCCCGGGAGCGTGAGCGCCGCCGCCTGCGTGTTCTGCAGCGTGATCGCCACCTGGAACAGCGGCGCATGGCTCGGATCGCGGACCGGCACGAGCTCCTCGACGATGCGCTCGAAGGGGAGGCTCTGGTGGGCGTAGGCGCCGAGCGCCATGCCGCGGACGCGGTCGAGCAGCAGATCGAAGGCCGGATCGCCCGAGAGATCGACGCGCAGGACCAGGGAGTTGATGAAGAACCCGATCAGGTTCTCGGTCTCGCGGCGGTCGCGCCCGTCGATCGCGGTGCCGATGCCAAAGTCCTCCTGGCCGGTGGCGCGGCCGAGGACCACGGCGAAGGCGCCGAGGAGGACCATGAACAAGGTGGTCCCCTTGTGCCGGCCCAGGCTCTCCAGGGGAGCGACGATGCCGGCAGGCAGGGCCAGCGGCCGCGAACGGCCGCGGAAGCTCTGCACGGCCGGCCGCGGCCGGTCCGTCGGCAGCTCGAAGACGCGCGGCATGCCGGCGAGCTGGCGGCGCCAGTACTCCAGCTCGCGCTCCAGCACCTCGCCGGTCAGCCAGCTGCGCTGCCAGACGGCGAAGTCGGGGTACTGCACCGGGAGCTCCGGCAGCGCCGCGGGCTCGGCCGTCGACCAGGCCTTGAACAGGGCGGCGATCTCGCGGAAGAAGATGGCGACCGACCAGGCGTCCGATACGATGTGATGGAAGGTGGCCAGCGCCACGTGCTCCTCGCCGTCCAGGCGCAGGAGAAGGCAGCGGAGGAGCGGGCCCGACTGCAGATCGAAGGACCGGCGGGCCTCGCCCACCATCCGGAGCGCCGCCTCGTCCTCCTTGAAGGGCGAGGGGAGGCCCGAGAGGTCCACGACCGGCAGCGGGAACGGCTCTGCCGGCGCGATCAGCTGGGCCGGCTCGCCGCCCCAGAAGTCGTGAAAGGTGGTGCGCAGGACCTCGTGCCGCCGCACCACCTCGTGCAGGGCGCGGCGGAGCAGCTCGGGCTGCAAGGGGCCGGCGATGTGCATGGCGCCGGGGATGTTGTAGCGCGGGCTTCCCGGCTCGATCTGATCGACCATCCAGAGGCTCTGCTGCGCGAACGACAGGGGGAGGATCTCGTCGCGGGAGACCGGCGCGAGCGGCGGGATCGCGCTCTCGGCCGCCTCGGCCTCGAGCTCGGCGACGCGCGCTGCCAGGCTGACCAGTGTGCGGTTCTCGAAGAGAGCCCGCAGCGGGAGCTCGACGGCGAACACCTGGCGCACGCGCGAAATGACCTGGGCGGCGACCAGGGAGCTCCCCCCCAACTCGAAGAAGTTGTCGTTCAAGCCGATCCGCGGCAGGGCGAGCACCTCCTGCCAGATCAGCGCCACCGCGCGCTCCGCATCGGTCTCCGGCGCGACGTAGTCGGTCTCGAGCGGCGCCATCTCCTGCGGGGCCGGCAGGCCCTTGCGGTCGAGCTTGCCGTTGGCGGTGAGCGGCATGCGCTCCAGCGCCACGAAGGTCCAGGGCACCATGTACTCGGGCATCACCTGCTGAAGCGCCGCGCGCAGCTCGGCCGCGGTGGGCGCCGGCCACGCCGTGGGCACCACGTAGCCGACCAGCCGCTTGTCGCCGGGGACGTCCTCGCGCGCCACCACGGCGGCCTCGCGCAGACCGGGCTGGCGGGCGAGGACCGCCTCGATCTCTTCCAGCTCGATGCGGTAGCCGCGGACCTTGACCTGCTGATCGACGCGGCCCAGGAACTCGATGTTGCCGTCGTGGCCGTAGCGCGCCCGGTCGCCCGTGGCGTACAGCCGCTCCCCGGGCCGGCTCGCGAACGGATCGGGGATGAACTTCTCCGCCGTCATCTCCGGCAGCCGCGCATAGCCGACACAGAGGCAGGCGCCGCCGATGTAGAGGTCGCCCGGAACGCTGATCGGGCAGGGCTCGAGCATCCGGTCGAGCACGTGGTAGCGGGCGTTCTCGATCGGCCGGCCGTAGGGGATGCTCGGCCAGCCCGGCTCGACCTCGCCGATCGGGAACCAGTTCGACCAGACCGTCGCCTCGGTGGCGCCGCCTAAGGCGATCACCCGCGCCCGGGGGAAGGAGGCCCGCACCACGTCCGGCAGCGGGACCGGGATCCAGTCGCCCGAGAGGAGCACCAGGCGCAGCCGGGGCTCGTCCGGACCCGGTACGGGCGCCGGCAGGAGCGGTGTGAGCTGCTGCAGCGCGGCCGGCGCCGAGTCCCAGATCGTGATCGGCTCGTGGACGAGCAGGCGCACCAGCTCCTCCGCATCGCGCACCGCCACCTCCGGAGCCACGTGGACCGTGCCGCCGGCCGCGAGCACGCCGAACACGTCGTAGACCGAGAGGTCGAACGCCGGCGAGGTGACGAACAGCAGCCGGTCGTGCGGACCGACGCCGAAGCTCTCGTTGACCCACCGGCAGAGCTCGACCGCGGGCCGGTGCTGGACCACGATCCCCTTGGGCTCTCCCGTCGAGCCCGAGGTGTGGATGACGTAGGCGATGTCGACCGGCGAAGCCGCGGCTTGCAGCCGCTCCGGCGCGCTCGCTTCGACATGCCAGCCGGTCCACACCCGCTTGCTGCGCCCGGCGGAGCGTTCCACCGGCACCGCGGCTTGCGCCGCCGCCGGCAAGGCGGCTTTCTGAACAATCACGTCGTAGCGGAAGCGCAGCTCGTTGGGGAAGCCCTCCTGCCGGTGGAGGACCCGCACCTCGGCCGCGGTCGGCAGGGCGGCGGGCAGATCGGCGAAGAACGCCTCGTCGACGAGCAGCTCGCGGGCCTCGTTGCGGCCGCCCCCGTGCGCCGCCGCGCTCCCCGGATGGGTGGCCGCGAACTCCGCGAGCGAGCGCCGGAAGTCCTCCCGCCGTCGCGGATCCATGACGTCGGCGACCACCAGGCCGCCGCCGGGCGCGAGGCGCGACAGCGCGAGATCGAGGACCCGCTCGAGATAGATCAGGCCGGGGAAGAACTGGACGGTCGAGGCGACGAGGACCAGGTCGAACGAGCCGGGCGGGAGCGCCTCGATCTCGTGGGCGAAGCCGGTCGGGAGCTCGACGTTCGTATGCCCCTCGCGCGCGGCGCGCTCGCGATTGCGCTCCTGCGTCCGCGGCGACGGATCGATGCCGACGTAGCAGCCCACCCGCGGCGCCAGCTCCCAGAGGATCAGGCCCGAGCCGCAGCCGATCTCGAGCACCCGCTTGTCGCGGGAGTCCGGACCGAGCCAGGGCTCCGCCAGCCCCACCACCCGGTCGCGGTACTCCACGACCTCGGCTTCCGGGAAGGGCTCGCCCGTGTAGGCGCTCCAGAAGCCGGCCTCGGTGATCCAGTCGACCGCCCGCTCGGAAACCACGTCCCACAGCTCGCGGACGCTTTCGACGTCGAGCGGCTCGGGGGGCGGCTCCGGCGCCTCGACGTCGAGGCAGACCGCATGGGTGAGGCGCGGCAACCCCCATTGCAGGCCCTGGACGGCCGGCAGGTGGCCGCGCCGCGTCAGCACGATGCCGGCCTGGGTCCCGCCGAGCACCGCCTCGGCGCGCTCGGCCGGCCAGCCGGCGTCGATCGGCAGGTAGGCGGCGCCGGCCTTGCAGGTCGCCAGGAGCGAGACCAGCATGTCGAGCGAGCGGTCCATCCAGACGCCCACCGGCGCCCCCGGCCCGGCGCCGAGCGAGGCGAGGAAGCGCGCCAGCCGGTTGGCCCGGGCCTCCAGCTCGCGATAGGTCAGCGACTCCTCCTGCCAGACCGCGGCGAGCGCCTCGGGCTGGAGGTCCGCCTGGCGCTCGAAGCCCTGGTGGAGGAGGGCGTCACCGGCGGTCCCGGTGTCTGCGGCGTGCGTGTCGTTCCACTCGCGCAGCACCTGGTGGCGCTCGGCGGGGGAGAGCAGGTCGAGCTCGGGCAGCGCCGACTCCGGCGCGGCGGTGGCCGCGGCGAGCACGCGCAGCCACTGCTCGCAAAGGCGCGCCGCGGTCGTGCGGTCGAAGATGTCCAGGGTGTATTCGAGCGACGCGGACAGGCCGCCGCTCTCGCCGCCGACGATGAACGCGAGGTCGAACTTGGCGCTGTCGACCGGCAGCTGCGCGGGATGGATCTCCAGACCGGAGAGCGAGGCGTCGAGGAGCGGCGCGTTCTGGAACGCCAGGGCCACCTGGAAGAGCGGCGTGCGCGACATGTCGCGCTCCGGCGCCAGCTCGGCGACCAGCTTCTCGAACGGCACGTCCTGGTGGGCGAAGGCGCCCAGCGTCACCTCCCGCACGTGGGAGAGGAGGGCCAGGAAGTCGGGCTTGCCGCCCAGATCGGCCCGGAACACCAGGGTATTGATGAAGAAGCCGATCAGGCCCTCGACCTCGGGCCGGTTGCGGCCGGCGAACGGCGAGCCGATCGACAGGTCTTCCTGGCCGCTCCAGCGCCCGAGCAGGGTGAGCAGGCCCGAAGCCAGCACCATGAACGGGGTCGCGCCCTCGCGCCGCGCCAGCGCCTCGACCGCCTCCATCAGGCCGGCGTCGAAGCCGAACCGCCAGGCGTCGCCGCGCGAGGACTGGACCGCGGGCCGCACCCGGTCGGTGGGCAGGTCGAGCTCCGCCGCTCCCGCCAGGCGCTCGCGCCAATAGCCGAGGTCGCGCTCCAGCACCTCGCCGGAGAGCCACTCGCGCTGCCAGACCGCGAAGTCCGCGTACTGGATCGGCAGCTCCGGCAGCGGCGCCGGCCGGCCGCCGGTGAACGCCTCGTAGAGCGCGCCGATCTCGCGCACCAGCACGCCCATGGACCAGCCGTCCGAGACGATGTGGTGCATGACGACCAGCAGGTGGTGGTCCGAGGGAGCGAGCTCGACGAGCGCGACGCGCAGGAGCGGCGGGTGCGCGAGGTCGAAGCCGGAGGCCGCGAGCTCGCGCATCCGCGCGCGCGACTCCGCCTCGCGTTCGCCGTCCGGCACCGGGCCGAAGTCGAGGAGCGGCAGGTCGAGCTCCAGGTCCGGCAGGACGACCTGGACGGGGACGCCGGCCTCCTCGCGGAACGCCGTGCGCAGCACCTCGTGACGGCGCACGACCTCGCGGAAGCTCGCGGCGAGGGCGCCGCGGTCGAGCGGGCCGGTCAGGCGCAACAGGACGCGCAGGTTGTACGTCGGAGATTCCGGCTCCAGCTGGTCCAGGAACCACATGCGCTGCTGCGAAAACGACAGGGGAGCCGGGCCTGAATCAGCGCGGCGGCCGATGGTGAAGACCTGGGTCGCCGCAGCTTCGCCCCGGCGCCGCCGTTCGAGCAGGGCGCGCTTTGCGGGGGAGAGGCCGGCCAGGCGTGCTGCGATCTCGTTGTGTTCCATCCTGCAATCCCGAACTAGCTTAAAAAAACCTTGTAAATCAGGGGAGCGATGCCGTGCGCATGGAGCAAATTCCTGCGCTTCAGAAAAAGCGCCTTGTCCTCGACTCGATGACGCTCGCTGAGTATACTCGCTGGCCGCGAGCTCCTACAAGGTCTGGAGCTTGCAATTCCTACGTAACCTTGCGAAATCTGAACTTTCTGGAGCCATAAATCATGCTGCACACGAGGTCGATGTCCTGGAGCGCGAAGGTTTGGAGCGGCGCGGCCTGCGCCTTGTTTCTGAGCACCCCTCTGCTGCAGGCGCAGATGATGGGCGGCCCGGCGAAGCCGGCGGCGGTGCCGGATTTCGTCCCGGCGGCGGTCGGGCCGAACGTCAAGATGAACGGTCCGCAGGAGCCGATGCCTGAAGGCCGCCTCGGCCGGCCGCCCGAAGCGATCGCCGCGGACCCGACGGGCAAGCTGCTGGTCGCCGCCTGGGAGACCACCCAGGGGACCTGCGGCGGCTCGTTCGGAGGCGCCTGCAAGCAGAACAATCCGCCGGGCGTCACCGCGGTCGGCTACTCGACGGACGGCGGCAAGACCTGGACCGACCTCGGCGCGCCCTATCTGGGCGGCGACGCGATGACCTCCGGCCGCCCCTGGCTCGACCGGGGAGGCAAGGACAACCAGATGTACTTCCTGACCAGCCGGGCGGCGGACGTCGCGGCGAAGCAGCTGGCGCCGGGCGAGATGGCGACGCCGGGAGGCACCAACCAGGCCGGACTGATGCTGTACCGCGGCCGGTTCAAGGACGGTGTCTTCACCTGGACCGACCAGCGCCTGTTCCCACCTTGGAAGCCGAAGGACCTGCTGCGGAGCCCCAGCGTCATGGCGGCCAAGGACGGCAGCGGCCGCGTCTGGATCGCCTTCTCCACCCTCCTGGGCATCTGCGGCCGGACCGGCGGCTCGGGCGGCGGGATCTCGGTGATGCGCAGCCTCGATGAGGGGAAGACCTGGGAGCAGCCGGTGGTCATCAGCCCCGACGAGTTCACCGAGTGGGGCGAGTTACGCCGCGAGAACACGAGCTGCGGCAGCAAGGGGGCGATCCAGATCCTGCCGTCGCTCGCTCTGGGCTCCAAGAACGAGCTCTACGCCACCTGGGAGCATGGCCCCGACCTCCTGAGCCTCGAACCGCTGGCGCTGGGCAACACCACGAAGATCGGGTTTGCCCGCTCGCTCGACGGCGGCAAGACCTTCGATCCGCCGCAGGTGCTCACCGTCGTCAACTCGCTGCGCGAGGACTCGCCCGTCGGCTACAGCAAGCCCACGATGAACGACATCCCGCGGATCGCCGTGGCCACCGGCGGGGCGCACAAGGGCCGGGTCTACGTCACCTACACCAGTGCGGTGGAGAAGGCGCCGGTTCCGGCGCCCTGGGACCAGCTCCTGGTCTCCTCGCAGGTCTTCCTGGTTTATTCCGACGATCAGGGCAAGACCTGGAGCCAGCCGGTGCCGCTCGCCGCCGACGTCCCGCCGAAGGGCATCAAACGCTTCTGGCCGACCCTCGCGGTGCGCCAGGACGGCACGGTCGACGTGGTCTACATGGAGAGCCTGGAGAGGCAGACCACCCGCGACCCCGGCGACACCGAGTGCAGCATCATGATGGTCATGGACGCCACCCGCGCCGGCCGGTACGTCTCCCTGATCGACGTCTACTGGGTGCAGTCCACCGACGGCGGGGCGAGCTTCGGCCCGCCGGTCCGCGTCAGCTCCGAGACCACCAACTGGTGCAAGGTGAAGTACGACTACCAGACCACCCAATACGCCAACTTCGGCGACGTGCTGGGGGTCTTCACCACCGGAGTCCGCACCTTCGTGGTCTGGCCCGACGGCCGCAACGGCGTCCCGGACGCCTACTTCGCGGAGCTCGTCGACTACAAGGCCGGGGCAGCCGCAGCCGCCAAGCCCGCCGAGGCTGCAAAAACGAGCCAGTAGAACTTTTGGGAGCCAATGATGATGCTGCGAACGAGGTCAACGTCCTGGAGCGCGAAGGTCTGGAGCGGCGCGGCCTTCGCCTTGTTTCTGAGCACCCCCCTGGTGCAGGCGCAGATGATGGGCGGCCCGAAGCCGGCGCCGGACTTCCTCCCGGCGGCGGTCGGGCCGAACGTCAAGATGAACGGTCCGCAGGAGCCGATGCCCGACGGCCGTCTCGGCCGGCCGCCCGAAGCGATCGTCGGCGACCCGGCGGGCAAGCTGCTGGTCGCCGCCTGGGAGACCACCCAGGGGACCTGCGGCGGCTCGTTCGGAGGCGCCTGCAAGCAGAACAATCCGCCGGGTGTCACCGCGGTCGGCTACTCGACGGACGGCGGCAAGACCTGGACCGACCTCGGCGCGCCCTATCTGGGCGGCGACGCGATGACCTCCGGCCGCCCCTGGCTCGACCGGGGAGGCAAGGACAACCAGACCTACTTCCTGACCAGCCGGGCGGCGGACGTCGCGGCGAAGCAGACGGCGCCGGGTGAGATGGCGACGCCGGGAGGCACCAACCAGGCCGGGCTCCTGCTGTACCGCGGCCGGTTCAAGGACGGAGTCTTCACCTGGACCGACCAGCGCCTGTTCCCACCTTGGAAGCCGAAAGACCTGCTGCGGAGCCCGAGCGTCCTGGCGGCCAAGGACGGCAGCGGCCGCGTCTGGATCGCCTTCTCCACCCTCCTGGGCATCTGCGGCCGGACGGGCGGCTCGGGCGGCCAGATCTCGGTGATGCGCAGCTTGGACGAGGGGAAGACCTGGGAGCCGCCGGTGATCGTCAGCCCGGACGAGTTCACGGAGAGCGGCGAATTGCGTCCCGAAAACACGAGCTGCGGCAGCAAGGGGGCGATCCAGATCCTGCCGTCGCTCGCCCTCGGCCCCGAGAACGAGCTCTACGTCACCTGGGAGCAGGGTCCCGACCTCCTGAGCCTCGAGCCGCTGGCGCTGGGCAACACCACGCGGATCGGGTTCGCCCGCTCGCTCGACGGCGGCAAGACCTTCGAGCCGCCGCAGGTGCTCACCGTCGTCAACTCGCTGCGCGAGGACTCGCCCGTCGGCTACAGTAAGCCCACGATGAACGACATCCCGCGGATCGCCGTGGCCACCGGCGGGCCGCACAAGGGCCGCGTCTACGTCACCTACACCAGCGCGGTGGAGAAGGCGCCGGCGCAGCCGTGGGTGCAGCTCCTGACCTCCTCCCAGGTCTCCCTGGTCTCTTCCGACGATCAGGGCAAGACCTGGAGCCAGCCGGTCCCGCTCGCCGCCGACGTCCCGCCGCAGCTCGTCAAGCGCTTCTGGCCGACCCCGGTGGTACGCCAGGACGGCACGGTCGACGTGGTCTACATGGAGAGCCTGGAGAAGCAGCTCACCCCCGACCCCGGCGACATCGAGTGCAACATCATGATGGTGCTCGACTGGACCCGCGCCGGCCGGTTCGCCTCCCTGATCGACGTCTACTGGGTGCAGTCCGCCGACGGCGGAGCGAGCTTCGGCCCGCCGGTCCGCGTCAGCTCCGAGACCACCAACTGGTGCAAGGTGAAGTACGACTACCAGACCACCCAGTACGCCAACTTCGGCGACGTGCTGGGGGTCTTCACCACCGGAGCCCGCACCTTCGTGGTCTGGCCCGACGGCCGCAACGGCATCCCCGACGCCTACTTCGCAGAGCTCGTCGACTACAAGGCCGGTGCAGCCGCAGCCGCGAAGCCCGCCGAGGCGGGGAAGACGAGCCCGCAGATGTAGGAGTTGAGGAGAACGAGACCATGCGCCACCGATCGGGTTGGACCCGCCGCACCTTCCTGCAACGGGCTGCGCTGTCGCTACCGGCGCTTGCAGCCCTGCCTCGCCTCGCCGCCGCGGAGAGCCAGGCGCCGCCGCCGGCTGCCACACCGCGCAAGGCGATCGTCCTCGGCGCGGGCCTCGCCGGGCTCGCGGCCGCCTGGGAGCTCAAGCAGGCCGGCCACGACGTCACCGTCCTCGAAGCGCAGAACCGCGCCGGGGGCAGGGTCTACACCCTGCGCAGCCCGTTCGCCGACGGCCTCTACGCCGAGGCGGGCGCGGTCAGCTTCACGGACAACCCGCTGACCCGGCGCTACATCGACGCGTTCAAGCTGACCGCCGAGCCGTTCCGGATCAACCGGCGGGCCGCGGTCTACCACCTGCGCGGCAAGCGTTTCGAGGTCCCGCCCGGGCAGCCGGCCGACTGGCCGTACAACCTCACTCCCGAGGAAAAGAAGCTCGGCTTCGGCATGATCCCCAAGTTCTTCCAGGCCGCGGGGACGATGAACCCCTTCGATCCGGCCTTCGACCTCGCCTCTCTCGCGCAGTACGACGCGGTCACCCTGGCGGACTACCTGGCCAGCCAGGGCGCCTCCAGCGAAGCCATCGCCCTGTTGAGCTCGATCGTGTTCTTCGGCTACGGCTGGTCGACCGGATCCGCGCTCCATCGCCTGCTCTCCGACGCGGCGATCTCCTTTGCCAGCAAGGGGCCGGCGCTCACCCTGCCCGGTGGCATGGACCAGCTTCCGCGCGCCATCGCCGCCGCCTTGCGGGAGAGGATCTATTACGGAGCGCCGGTGACCAAAATCGTCCAGGAGCCCAATCAGGTCCGCGTCGTCTTCCGGCAGGCCGGGGCGGAGCAGGCGCTCACCGCCGACCGCCTGATCGTCGCGGCGCCGGTCCCGGCGGTGCGCCGGATCGAGTTCACCCCCGGGCTTTCCCCGGCCAAGCGCCAGATCTTCGAGAGCCTGGAGCACACCCCGGTGACGCGGGTCTACGTGCAGACGCGGCGGCGGTTCTGGGAAGACGCCGGCCGCGGCGGCGGCGCCTCCACGGATCTGCCCATCCAGATCGTCAGCGAGCAGCCGTTCGCCCAGTCGGTCCTCGACGCGGCGACGCGCGGCGTCCTCGAATCGCACATGAAGGGCGAGCAGGCGGTGCGCATCGCCGCTCTGGACCCGGAGGCGCGGATCGCCTTCGCGGTCGAGAACCTGGACAAGGTGCAGCCCGGCATCCGGCAGTACGTGGAGGGCGGAACCTCCCACAGCTGGGGCAACGATCCCTGGGCCGGAGGCGCCTATGCCTGGTGGAAGCCGGGCCAGCTCACCAAGTGGGTGCCGGAGCTCGCCAAGGCCGAGGGGAGGGTGCACTTCGCGGGAGACCAGACCTCCCCCATCCCCCGGACCGTCGAAGGCGCCCTGATGTCCGGCCTCCGCGCCGCCCGCGAGATCAGCGCGGCGGGGTAGGGGAGTCGACCACCGCCGGCTCCAGCATCCGGATGGTGCCGGCGGTCGCGTCCACCTCGACCTCGACTCCGACCGGAAGGGTGAACTGCCGCTCGATGTGGCCGATCATCGCTCCCTGCCAAGCGGGGACGCCGAGCGGCCGGATGTGGTCCTGGAGCACTTCGGTGACGGTCAGCGAGCCGTACCCTTCGCCGGGATCGCAATCGCTGCAGTTGCCCCAGATCACCGCCCGGGCCTTCTGCAGGATGCCGGAAAGACGGAGCTGGGTGAGCATCCGGTCGATCCGGTAGGGCGCCTCTTCCACGTCCTCGATAAAGAGGATGCAGCCGTCCCAGTCCGGCAGATAGGCCGACCCGACGAGCGCCGTCAGCACCGTGAGGTTGCCGCCGAGCAGCCGCCCCCGCGCGGTACCGGGGTGGAGGGTCTGCACGCGGTTCTCGACCACCACGAGGTCGTCCTCGCCAATCTCCTTCGGATTCTCGAAGGTGACGGCCTCGCCATCCTGAAGCACCCGCTTCACCCACCCGACGTTGAAGGGGTTCCACTGCGAGATGCCGAGCGGGCCATGGAAGGTCACCAGACCGGCCTTCGCAAAGAGGGACAGCAGGAGCGCAGTGATGTCGCTGTAGCCGAGCAGGATCTTCGGGTTGCGAGCGATCGTGGCCCAGTCGAGCAGAGGCAGCAACCGGGCGCACCCCCAGCCGCCGCGCACACACTGGATCGCCCGCACCTCCGGGTCCGCGAACATGGCGTTCACGTCGCCGGCGCGCTGCTCGTCGGTGCCGGCGAAATACCCCCGCCGCTCGAGGAGGTGCACGCCGCGCTTCGTCTTGAACCCGAGAGCGGCCCACGACTCCTCGATGATCTCGACATTGACCGGCTCCCACGTCGCGCTCGCCGGGTCGATCAGCCCCACCGTGTCACCGGGCCGCAGGCGGCCGGGGCGGACCGTCGGCGGCTTCGCGCCCTCCAGGCGGAGCGCTGAGAGAGGGTGGGGGAAGGCACCGGAGAGCGCCAGAGCGGCAGCGCCGGCGAGAGCCTGACGGCGGGTGGCATCCATGGTGGAGATGGTATCGCAGCCGCCGTGGAATGAGAGTCGCGAGTCCCAGGCGGACATCGCACAGACCGCCATTGACGTCGCACCCATCCAGCAAGTCGCGATGTATTTCCAGAGGGGCGTCAGCGCCCTCTCGCGAGTTGCGACGTATGCCGAGGTCTGAATCATGAAATCCTGAGTCTGCATCGCATGGAATCTCGTGCAAGTCGCGATCGTCCCGATTTGAATCGCGAATACCTTGCCAGTCATCGCCTCCGAGAGCCCATGGGTCGCAAATTGCAGTCCTGACGTTTTGCTAGAAGAGGTGGGCGTCGCAAGTCACTGCTGATTCGCGACGCGAAGCTCGGTGGGAGTGGTACAATCCGCCGTTGAAGTCATCCCTGGTTGCATGGAGGAGACGGCGGTGCCGAGACGGTTCTTGTCTGTGGAGGAGATCATCGCATCCCTGGAGGCGCAGGCGGCGGTGCATCGCGAACGGGAGGCACACCATGCGGCCGAGGAGGCGAAGCACCGCGAGCAGAGGACGCAGCACGCGACCGAGCTCGAGATGATCACGCGGCGCCTGGAGGAGTTCCGGACCGCGGCCGCCGCGGCGTCGGAGCTCGCCGAGCGGACCGTGGCGCGGCCCGCGGCGGCCGACGAGGAGGAGGACTTCGGACCGGCTTCGAAGCCGAAGCTGGCCCGGATGACCCGGCGGGTGGTCACCGACCTGGGGCCGAACCGCGCCTTGGGGGCGAACTGGGTCGCCCAGGAGATCAACAGCCGTTTCGCCTCCAATCTGCGGAGGCAAGTCGAAGTCCGCCAGATCTCGGCCGTCCTCCGCCGGATGCACCGCCTCGGCGAGCTCGACCTCCACCGGCCCGGGACGGCCCGCCGCGAGGCGCGCTATGTCCTCCGCCTCCCGTGATACCCTCCGGTCATGGCCTGGATTATCGCAACCACTCTCGACAAGAAGCACGCCAATCTCCACACGAACCTCATCGCCGCCATCCTCGACCGGGTGCAGGGCTCTCCGGAGCAGGGGAGCGAGGTTCTCTTCGCGTCCGGCGCCCGGCTCGAGGTGACCGAGAGCCCGGCCGAGCTCCTCCGCTCGATCGAGAGCGAGGAGCACCCCGAGGACGCCTCGCCCCTGCCTGCGGAAGCCTGGTAGTTGCGAACCATGGCGTCCGCGATTTCGGAAGCCAGGAAACAGGTCCGGAATGCCTATGGCGCCGCGTTCGCGTCCAAAGCCAGCGACGCCCTGGTGCTCAGCATCGCGCAGCCCCTCACCTTGAGGCAGGAGAGTGCGGTCCGGGGGATCACGTTCGCTTCGGGCACTACCCTGCGCTTCTCCCCGGAAGAGGTGGGCGCCGCTTCTGTCGCTGTCGCACCCATGGCCGGCCCCTCCATCGTGATCGTCGAGCTCAGCCAACCGAAACCACGCCCCAAAGTGGAGGTGGAACCAACTCACCCGGCTTTGAAGGATCTGTCTGCGACCCTCGGGAAGCTCGGTCTGGAGAGCGTCGCGGACGCCGCCTCGGTGGTGCGGCGCCTGCGGGCGGCGCAGATGCGCGACGCGTTCTATTATCAGGTCGGATCGCTGCGCGAGCAGATCGGGCGGTCGGTGGGTATGCATTCCGAAATGGTTGCTCCCGGCATGGCGCGGCCCACGACCCAGGTCTGTTGGCTCAACTCATCCCTGCGCACGGCAGCGCATCTGCCCACCCTCGCCGAGGTGGCTCACGACTCCAAGGTCGAACGGATTGGGCTGCCCCGCCTTCTACGGCCCGATGCCGGAACCAAGAGAGCCAAGGGTGTCAAGAAGACCGGCGGCAAGAGAAAGAAAGTCGCGGTCGAGGTCTCGGGCGGAGACGACGTGCTCGGGACCGTGGCCTTCCGCGCGCGGACGAGGCTCACTGGAAAGGGAGTCGTGGTGGCGATCCTCGACACCGAAATCGCCTACAAGAACACGGCCTTCGGTAATCGTGTGATCCTCAAGGAAAACTATACCCGCGAACCGTGGGGGCATCCTCATTTCCACGGCACGGCTGTGGCCGGGTTGCTCGCAGCCAGCGCGCAGGCCTTGACGGGGATCGTTCCCGAAGCCACGATCTACCATTACAAGGTCCTCGCCACGAACGAGGAGAACAACGCCGACGATTTCGGAGGTACCCTGGCGATCCAGCAGGCGCTTGAAGATGGTGCCCAGATCGCCAACTGTTCCTGGGGAATCGGGCCGGCGGGTGACGGCACGTCGCGAGAGGCACGGGCCTTCGACCAGGCCTGGGATCTGGGACTGGTGATCGTCAAGAGCGCGGGGAACGAAGGGAAGGAGGGACTCACCAGCCCCGCTGACGCCCGGGGAGTGATCGTCGTAGGAGCCACGGATCGCGCCGGCAGGAACGTCATTCCTCAGAGCAGCCGCGGCCCCGCGCCGAACGGCCGCCAACCGGACTGCGTGGCGCCGGGCGGCAGCTCCGATGATTACCTCACAAGCTGTGAAGTGAACGGTGAGATCGGTCGGGTGGGGTTCGGGACCAGCTTCGCAGCCCCCCAGGTCGCCGGCCTGCTTGCCCTGCTTCTGGCGCAGAACCGCGATCAGGAACCGGAGTCTTTGCGCACAGCCCTCGGTGGGCTCTGCCGCAGTCTCTCCGGTTTCGACGTACGGGCGCAGGGCAGGGGGCTGCCGGTGCTGAGCTGACGGTCAGTCGGACCGGAGAGCCCGCGGCGTATCCACGAGCTCGACATCCTCGCGGTCGCCCAAGGCCTCGACCGCTTCGCGCGGCAGACATGCCTTGAGCGACCGGTTGAGCCAGGCGCGGTCGAGCACGGTGCCGCCCGAGTGCTCGATCGCCCGCTCGATCGGCTCGGCGATCGCCGAAAATGCGCGTTTCAACGTGGCGATCTTCAAAGTCCGGTCCATGGAGGCCGGCTCGGCTTCCGTCTCGGTCTGGCCGAGCTCGACCACTACCTCGACCGCCTCCCCTTCAGGCGTCGCCTCGAGTCTCCGGCGGAGATCTGATGAAAGCTTCGGCATCCTGCACCTCTCCTCTAGTATACGGCGGCGCGGCTCCGGCGGCGCGCGCTTGCTGTAGAGTTCCCCTCCGTGCGCCGAGTCACCCTGATCACCACGGGCGGGACGATCGAGAAGACCTATGACGAGCTCTCGGGCGAGCTCGCCAACCGGCGGTCCATCGTCCACCGCATGCTCTCCGAGCTTCGTCTGGAAGATGTCGAGGTCAAGGACGTCCCCTTGATGACCAAGGACAGCCTGGACATGGACGACGCCGACCGTGAGCGGATCGTCCAGGAGGTCCGGGGAGCGGTCGAGGAGCGCGACACCTCGGGCATCGTGATCCTCCATGGGACCGACCGGCTGGCCGTCACCGGAGAGCGGATCCTGAGCGAGATTCCGAGCCCGCGGGTGCCCGTCGTCCTGACCGGCGCCATGCGTCCGTTCGAGATGAAGCACTCCGACGCTCTCCAGAACCTCACCGAGGCGATCTTCGCTGTCGGAGTCCTGCCCCCCGGTGTGTACTGCGTCGCCCATGGCCGCGCCCTGAAGTTTCCGGGGGTCCGCAAGGACACGGAGCGCGGCACGTTCGTCAAGGAATAGGAGAGATCCCCGATTCAACCCCCTGAGCTAGTGGGAAACGGGGTCCCATCCTCCAGGAAGAGATCGGTGATCAGCGGCTGGCCGGGCTGGACGGCGTAGCTCTCGAAGTCGGTGATTCCCTCTTCTCGGAGCACGTCCTCGTCGATGTAGAAGTTGCCGGTTGCGGAGCGGCTGTCGCGAGTGAGGAGGACGTGCGCGGCGTCGGAGACGATCTCGGGTCTGCGGCAGAGCTCCGGCTTCACGGGGCCGCCCAGCATGGCGAGGGCTGCGGTGGCGATCACCGTGTGCGGCCAGAGGGCGTTGACCGCGATCCCGCGGTCGCGGAATTCCGCGGCCATGCCGAGGACGCAGAGGCTCATGCCGTACTTGGAGATCGTGTAGGCCACGTGGTCCTTGAGCCACCGGGGGTCCAGGTTCGGCGGCGGCGCCATGGTCAGGATGTGCGGGTTGGCCGCCTTATCTAGATAAGGAATGCAGGCCTGCGAGCAGAGGAAGGTGCCGCGGGCGTTCACCCCCCACATCAGGTCGAAGCGCTTCATCGGGGTCTCGAGCGTCCCGGTCAGGTTGATCGCGCTGGCGTTGTTGACCAGGATGTCGATCCCCCCGAAGGTGTCGACGGCCTGCGCCACCGCCCGCTGGACCTGCTCCTCGTCGCGGATGTCGCACACGACCGGCAGGGCCTTGCCGCCGGCCGCTTCGATCTCCGCGGCAGCCGTATGGACGGTCCCCGGCAGCTTGGGGTGCGGCTCGGCCGTCTTGGCGACGACGACGATATTGGCTCCATCGGCCGCGGCCCGCAGCGCGATCGCTTTGCCGATGCCCCGGCTCGCACCGGTGATGAACAGGGTCTTGCCCTTCAGGTCAGGCATGTCTCTCTCCCTTCCGATGCGGAGATCCTACAGCGCCGACGTTCCGGGCGGTACCAGCCGGTCGATCGTCACGGCTTCCTCGGCGGTGATCTGCACGTCGGGGACCGCGAGGCTGTCCTCCAACTGCTCCAGGGTGCGCGGACCGATGATCACCGAGGTGACGGCCGGATGGCGCAAGGCCCAGGCATTGGCGAAGCGGGCGAGCGGAACGCCCTTGCCCTCGGCCAGCGGGACCAGCTGCTCGACGATGTCCAGGCGCTTCTGGAACTTCGGGTTCGAGATGTCCCCGATCCACTTCTCGGCGCGCTGGGTGTCCAGCGGGTTGCCCGTGTCGCGGCGGTATTTGCCGGTGAGCCAGCCCCCCTCGAGCGGGCTCCAGACGATGGTGCCGAGGCCGAATTTCTGGCACATCGGGAAGTGCTCCTGCTCCATCGCCCGGCGCAGGATGCTGTACGGGGGCTGCAGGCAGACGAAGCGCTCCCAGCCGCGCCGCTCGCTCACCCAGAGCGTCTCCACGATCTCCCAGGCGGCGAAGCGCTTGTTCCACAGCCCCTCGGCTTCGTAGTGGTTGGTCGACAGGCCGAGATAGCGGACCTTGCCCTGGCGCACCAGGTCGGTCAGAGTCGAAAGGGTCTCCTCGATCGGCGTCGTGGGATCGGGACGGTGGATCTGATAGAGGTCGATGACGTCGGTGCCGAGGCGCCGCAGGCTGTGCTCGACCTGTTCCTGGATGGCTTTGCGGGACAGGCCGCGCTGGTTCGGCCCCTCGCCCATGGGAGCCCACACCTTGGTGGCGAGCACGGCCTTCTCGCGCCGGTCCTGGAGGGCCTTGCCCACGATGACCTCGGACTCGCCTTCGGAATAGCCGTTGGCGGTATCGATGAAGTTGATGCCGGCGTCCATCGCGCGGTGAATGATGCGGATGCACTCCTCGTGGTCGGGGTTGCCCCACTTGCCGAACATCATGGCGCCGAGGCAGAGGGGGGACACCTTGACACCGGTAGCCCCCAGATTGCGGTATTCCACGTCGCACCTCCCCAGGTAGGATTGTCTCGCGGGCCCGGCTGTCCGCCGGGCGAAGACCGATTATCTCTCACCGCCCGAGAAAGGCCCATCGATGCAAATTGCCCAGATTTCCATGACGGCCCACGACCTGCCGCGAGCCATCGCGTTCTATCGCGACGTGCTCGGCCTGCCGTTCCTGTTCGAGGCGCCGCCCAAGATGGCGTTCTTCGACTGCGCCGGCGTCCGCCTGCTGCTGGGGGTCCCGGAAGAGGCGGAGCTCGATCATCCGGGCTCGATCCTCTACTTCAAGGTCGACGACATCCGGTCCACCCACGCCGCCTTCCAGGAGCGCGGCGTCCGCTTCCGCACCGAGCCGCACCTGGTGGCGAAGATGCCCGACCACGAGCTCTGGATGGCGTTCTTCCAGGACACCGAGGGGAACACCCTGGCGCTGATGAGCGAGGTGCGCTGAGCGGCTCAGCTTGCCTTCGCCACCGGCTGCTTCCCTGCTCCGCCTCCGATGTAGTGGTCGAGCCAGGCGAAGACCTCCTTCCACCAGAGGAGGGCGTCCTGGGGCTTCGTGACCCAGTGGTTCTCGTCGGGGAAGATCACGATCCGCGCCGGCACACCCTTGCCCTGCAGCACGCCATAGAGGTTGATCCCCTGCGTCACCGGGACGCGGTAGTCCTTCTCGCCGTGCAGGATGAGCGTCGGCGTCACGAAGCTCTTCGCGAAGCGGCTCGGCGACCAGAGGTCCACCCGGGCGGGATCGGTCCACGGCGCGCCGCCGTAGTTGTTCTGCCGTCCCCAGGTTCCGTCGGAGGCGAACTGGGCCATCAGGTCGTAGACGCCGGCGTGGGAAATGAGAGCCGCGAAGCGGTCCGTGTGGCCGAGGATCCAGTCGATCATGTAGCCGCCGTAGGAGCCGCCCGCCGCCGCCATCCGCTTGGGATCGACGTACCCTTGCGCGATCAGGTAGTCGGTCGCCTTCATGATGTCGGTGAACGGCTTGTCGCCGTGGCTGCCCAGGATCGATTCGGCGAAGGCCTGGCCGAAACCGGTCGAGCCGTGGAAGTTGACCATCGCCACCACATAGCCCGGCGAGGCGAACAGCGGCGCGTTCCAGCGGTAGTGGAACTCGTCCTGCCAGGCGCCGTACGGCCCGCCATGGATCACCTGGACCAGCGGCCACTTGCGCTTCGCATCGAAGCCCGGCGGGAAGGCCAGGAACATCTGGACCTTGTCCCCCGCGGCTCCGGTGAAGGTCGCCTCGTCCGTGGTGCCGAGGTCGAGCTGCGCGATCCGCTCGGCGTTGAAGGAGCTGAGCGCCCGCGGCTCGCCGCCGGCGAGCGGCACGGCATAGAGCTCCGCCGGCTGGAGCATCGAGGTGCGGGTGAACACCACCACCGGGCTGCCGTCCGCACCCGGCGCCACTTCCGCGCCGGCCGTGGTGCCGCCGGAAGCGACCAGCCGCGGCTCGCCCGTCCCTCCAGACACCGGAAGGGCGTAGATGTTGACCCGGCCCCGCGACTCGGCGTGGAAGACCACGGTCTGGCCGTCCGGTGTGAAGGTCCAATCGCCCGGCGCGTTGTCCCACTCCTCGAAGAGGCCCTGGACCGCGCCGCTCTTGCGGTCGTAGCGCGCCAGGCGCGTGAAGTCGGGATCGATCTCCGGCCGCCGGCCGCGGCCATAGAGGATGTAGCGGCCGTCCGGCGAATAGCGCGGCCCGGAGTCGTCCGCCGGATTGGCCGCGGTGATGTCGCGCGCCGCGCCCGGCTTGTCGACCGGCTGGATGTAGACGTCGGCGTTGAGGTGCTGGTAGGGAGGATCGGTGGCATTGGCGCTGTAGGCGATTTCCTTGCCGTCGGGGGAGAGGTCCCAGTTGCTGTCCGCCGACTGGAAGTCCATCAGGTGGTCCAGGCCCGGCGTGAGGTCCTGCGCCTTCCCGCTCTCCAGGTCGACCGCGAAGATGTGGTTGCGGCGCGCATCGGTGTGGTACTCGTCCCAGAAGCGCAGGACCCGGCTGTCGCTGATCTTCGCCTGCGTCTTGTCGTTCTTCTGCTCGTCGACCCGCTTCTTGACCGCGTCCCAGTCGTCGTTCAGGTCCGGCCAGGTGGAGGCCATGACGGCGATGCGCTTGCCGTCCGGGAACCACTTGGGGGACTGCACGCCGACCGGCAGCTTGGTGACCGGCTGCGCCTCGCCGCCGCCGACCGGCAGGAGGTAGAGCTGCGGCGGGAGGTCGCCGCGCTTGGAGACGAACGCGATGCGCTGGCCGTCCGGGCTCCAGGCCGGCGAGCCGTCGGCGCCCTCGTTCCAGGTGAGGCGCCGGGGCGGAGCGCTGCCGTCGGTGGGCACGAGCCAGAGGTCGCCGTTGCCCTTGTTCTCCTCGACGGAGTAGCGGGTGACCGAGAAGACGACCCAGCGGCCGTCGGGCGAGACGACCGGATTGGCGACGCGCTCCATCGCCCACAGGTCCTGCGGAGTGATGGGGCGCCGCTCGGCCGCTTGCGCGGGCAGCGCGGCGAGACCGGCGAAGAGCAGACAGGCGGCGGAGAGCCGGGGCAGAGTGGACATACGGGACGGGACCTCCTTGCGGTTCATGATTGGCGGTGGGATGGTAGCAGACGCAGACGGGTGCCGTTCCGTATAGGATCGCGGAGAGAGGTGAGATGACCGAACAGATCCGCGATCCCGAGCTCGACCGCCTGGTCCGCGAGCTGAACCGCCGGGGGGCAGCCCCGGCAGAGGCCGAGGAGCCCGACTCCCGTCCCGCCGCCGGGCCGCCGGCCTCCCGCCTGGAGCCTTTCGAGCCTCTCGACAAGCCCGCCCAGTCGCGGGTGGAGGAGGGGGGGACGCTCGACCGTCTCCTCCTCGAGATGATCCATCAGGGAGCCAGCGATCTCCTGCTGATCGCCGGGCTCTCGCCGGTCTTCCGGATCGATGGCCGTCTGATCCGGGCCGACGCCATGCCGCTGGACGGCGACGAGATGGCGACCATGTTCCGGCTGCACCTGGGCGCCCGGGCGCGGCGCGATCTCGACGAGCGCGGCTCGGCCGACCTGCCGCTCCGCCTGGCTCCGGGCCGCGAGCTCGAGCAGGGGGGCGCCTCCTATCGCTTCCGGGTCAACCTGCACCGCCAGCGCGGCCAGCTCGCGGCGGCCATCCGCTCCCTGCCGATCGAGATCCCGAACCTCGCCGGGCTCAACCTGCCGGCCGCGCTGGGCGAGCTGATCCGCCCCTCGCGCGGGCTCGTCCTCTTCTGCGGTCCCACCGGCTCCGGCAAGTCGACGACGCTCGCCGCACTGGTCGACGAGATCAACCGTACCCGCACGAGCCATGTGATCACGATCGAGGACCCGATCGAGTACGAGCACCGCTCGCACAAGTCGGTCGTCGAGCACGTCGAGATCGGGCGCGACGCCCGCTCCTTTCCCGAGGCGCTGCGCGCCGCCCTGCGCCAGGATCCGGACGTCATCCTGGTCGGCGAGATGCGCGACCTGGAGACGGTGGCCACGGCGCTCACCGCGGCCGAGACCGGCCACCTCGTCCTCTCGACCCTGCACACCAACGACGCGGCGCAGGCGGTCCACCGGGTCGTCGACGTCTTCCCGCCCGGGCAGCAGGCGCAGATCCGCCACCAGCTCGCCCTGGCCTTGAACGCCATCGTCGTGCAGCAGCTCGTGCCGCGGGCGGATGGCCGCGGCCGGATGCCGGCGGTCGAGCTGCTGCACGCCTCCTACCCGGTGCGCCACCACATCCGCAGCGACCAGCTGCAAAAGCTCTACAATGAGCTGACCCTGGGCAAGCGGCACGGCATGATCTCGATGGAGGATTCCCTGGCCCAGCTGGTCCGCGAGGGGAAGATCGAGATCGAGGAGGCCAAGGTGCGGGCGAGCCATCCCGACGAGCTGAACGCCCTGTTGAGAGTCTGAGAATGCGGAAATTACCGATCGCCGTCCTTGCCGTCCTTTCCATTCTTGCTCTCCTGTCTCCGGCCGGGGCAAACCGTGCGCTCCATGCGCCGGCGCTGAGCGCCACCGTCCCGCCGATCAATCTCGACCACCTCTTCGAGGGGGAGATCAACCGCCAGGGGCGGCCGGTCGGATTTCATTCCCGGCCCGGCGGAAGAGACCCGGCGGGTGCGCGGCTGGTCCGTGTCGTGGACAGGCCGAACCGCCAGGGGGTCTACACCGCGAAGGTGGAGATCCGGACCTCAGGCGGCCGGTGGCTCGGCAAGCAGTCGACGTTCTATCCCGACCGGATGAGCCGGCAGGACGTGCTGGCGGCCATCCTGAACGCCTACCGCCGGCGGACGACGGGATCGTCCGAGCAGTTCCGCGGCCCGTCGGGACAGGGCTTCACGATCGAGGGGTGGTATCAGAACGGCCGGATCAACACGGCCTATCCGATCTTCCAGTAGAGGAGGACGAGGATGTCGCTCGAGTTCTATCGCGATGAGGCCGGAGACCCCAGGGCCCGGGCCGTGCCGGCCGGCGGCTCCGAGGCTCTCGCCCGCTTCCTGGAGAGCGATCTCCAGGGCAGCGCCGCCTCCGGCCTCGAGATCCTGGCGGCGATCGAATCGGTCGCGGAGGGCCGCCTCCCGGAGTGGACTCGCACCGGCAATGCCCACACCCTGATCCTCTCCCCGGAAGGCGCCGCGATCGAGGCGGATTTCGCGGACGACGGCGACGCAGGCCTGGTGTCGCTCGCCGACCTGCGCGAGGCGGTGACCCGCTGGATCGAGTTCCTGGACGGGGGTGCGCGGCATTAGGGAGTGGAGCGCGGGTCGCTGTAAGCTCTCCACAGGATGCACCTGCTCCCCAAGGTCCGCTCCTGGATCAGGCGGCTGGTCCTGGGGGCCGCCTTCCTCGCGGCGCTCTATCTCATCGCCGCCAACCTCTTCCTGCTCCCTTCCGTCGGTCCTTCTCTGATCAGCCGCCGGCCCGAGCGGTTCCGCCTCGGCTGGCGGACGGCGTGGAGCCTCTGGCCGGGGGAGGTGCGCTTCACGGGGCTGGAGATCCGCGGCCGGCAGCCCCGGGTGCGCTGGTGGATCACGGCGGAGCAGGGGACCGCGCGGATCGATCTCGCCGCCCTGCTGCGGCGGGAGGTGCGGATCGACGGGCTGCACGCCTGGGGTGTCCGCTCGCAGACGGACCGAGTGGCTCCGCCGCCGGGACCTCCTCCGGCACCACCACCGTCTTCGGCTCGCGAGCCCTGGACGGTCCGGCTCGCGCACGTCGAGCTGGACGGCGTCCGCGAGCTCGGCTACGGTCCGCTGCTCCTCCAGGGGGACGGCCGGATCGCCGGGAGCCTGCGGATCGTCCTGCGCCGGGAGGTGGCGCTCGGGGCCACGGTGCTGACCATGCCGGCGGGCCGTCTCCGGGTCCGCGGCAGTGAGCTGGCCCGGAAGGTCGAGGTGCGCGCCGAGCTCCGCCTGGGACCCTACGCACCGCGCCAGCACAGAGGAACGGCCGGCTTCGATTTCCTCACCGGCCGTCTGCGGGCCGAGGGAGAGGTCCCGGAGCTCGGGATCCTGGAGCGGATCGGCCCGGCCGGCCCCGGGAGGCTCGCGGTCGACCTGCGGCTGGAGCGGGGAAGCCTGGTCCCCGGCAGCCGGCTGTTCTTCGCGGCTCCAGGGGGAACGCGGCTCGCCGCCTCGGCTATGGTGGAGGAGGGGCGGCTGGTCCTCGCCGCGAACGGCACGGACCTCACCCTGCGCCGGCGGGACGGCGCGCCGTTCCTGGCGGCGGCCGAGGCGCGGCTCGCCGCCTCGTCTCCCGAGCTCCGGTTGAGCCATCTGATCTCCGACGTCCGCACCCTTCGCCGCCAGCCTTTCCTCGGAGACCTCGAGGCGTCGGGTCTCTCGCTGGTGACCTCCAGTTCCACGGTTACGGCCGGCCGGGGACATGGGTGGATCGATCTCGCGGCGCTCCTCTCCCGCCGGGTCGTCCTCCAGGATCTCCAGGTCGACGAGGTCGCGGTGCGGGTGGAGAGCACGGAGCGCCCTCCGGCCCCAGCGGCCGATCAGGGGACGCCGTGGAGCCTCGAGATCGCGAACGCCCGGATCGACCGGCTGCGCGAGCTCCGCTCCGGTCCGGTCCGCCTCGCGGGCGCCGGCCGGCTCGCCGGCAGCCTCTCCTGGAACGGCGCCGAGCTGGAGGTCCGCGATGCCGTGCTCGACCTGCGGAGCGGCCGGGTCTGGCAGGGCGCGGAAGAGCTCGCTCGCGGGATCGATGCCCATCTGGCTGGCGGGCTCGCGCCGTGCGCGCTGCGGCGGGATCCCGGACCCGCGGCGCTCGCCTGTGCCACGGTCGCCCTGCGCGCGGCGGCCCAGGTCCACCGCCTGCGCGCCCTGCCGCTGGCCGGCGGTTCCCTGCGGACCGAGCTGAGGATCGAGCGCGGCCGGCTCGCGCCGGGGAGCTTCCTGGAGCTGGGCGCCGGCACGGAGTCCCCGGTCATCGCCACCGTCGAAGGAGGAGAGACCCCCCGGCTGGCTGCCGAGGTCCGCAACCTGGCGCTCGGCGGCGGGATGGGGCGGCCTCCCGTCGTGCGCGCCGCCGCGGCGCGGGCGAGCGTGCCGGTGGAGGACCTCGACCTGGGACGCCTGCTGACAGCGTTCCGCCGCCAGGGTCTGCCGCCCGTTGCGGATCTGGAGGTCTCGGGTCTCCGGATGGACGCCTCCGGCGAGCGGATCGCCTGGCGCGCCGCGCTCGACCGCGCGAGCGGAAGGATCGATCTGCAGGCCCTGGCGCGCCGCGAGGCCGTGCTCTCGGACGTCCGGGGCACCGGAGCGCGGATCGAGGTCCGCAAGAGTGAGCCGGGGAAGCGGCCCGCCGCCCCTCCCGGAGCGCAGCCCTGGAGCGTGCGGATCATCGACGGCCGCGTCGCCGGCGTGCGGGAGGCGGCCTTCGGTCCGAACCGCCTGCTGGGCAACGGCCAGATGGAGGGGAGCCTGGAGGCCTCGTTCGGCGGCGCGGCCCCGTCCTGCCGGCTCGACCGCTTGGCCCTGTCGTTCGCCTCTGCCCGGATCGAGTCCTCCCGGAAGGCGGTGGCGCAGGGTGTGTCCGTGCTCTCCGACCTCCGGATCTCTCCGTTCACGCCGGGGGAGCTGCGCGGCACGCGCCTCTTCCGACTGATCTCCGGGAGCTTCGCCGTGGACGGTGACGTCTCCTCTCTCGGCTTCCTCCGCTCCTATTTCCCCAAGGCGCTGGTGCTGGTCGACGGCCGCGGCCATCTCTCGGCGGATGTCCACCTCGACGCGGGGCGGCTCCTGCCGGGGACCCGGCTCACCGTCGATCCGGCCGACGCCGAGGCCGAGTACCTGCTGAGCCGGGCCCGGGGATCGGCCAGGGTGCAGGGGATGGTGGTCTCCGGGCCGGGGGAGCCCCATCTCGTCCTCGCGGTCGATTTCGGCCGTTTCCAGATCGCGGCGCGCGACCGTACCGACGCGCAGCCGCACGTGACGGGGGAGGGGTTGGAGCTCAGTCTCACCTCCTCCGATCTCGACCTGGCCGCGCCGGGCAAGAGCGGGCTGGTGCGCATCGTCCTGCCCGACGCCGAGGTGCGGGACCTCGCCTTCTACAACGGCTACCTCCCTCCGGGCACGGGCGTGTCGATCCTCGACGGAACCGGCCGGTTGAGCTTCGATCTGAGCATCGAGACGGCGAGCCGGACGGCGCACGGAGAGCTGATCCTGCGCTCCCAGGCCGTGCGGGTGCGGGTCGAGGACCTGGAGCTCGCCGGTGCCTTGAACCTGCGCACCCGGCTCACCAGCGCGGACCTGCGGACGCGCCGCTTCGGGCTGGACGGGACGAACCTGTCGCTCGACGGGGTGACGCTGCGCCACGTCGGCCCCGATGCCGGCTCTCCGCACGGACCGCGGAGCGAGACCTCCTGGTGGGCCCGGGTCGACCTCGACCGCGGCGCGATGGAGTGGACCCGGCCGCTCGCCTTGCAGAGCGCGGTCCGGCTGGAGATGCGGAGAGCTGCGGCTCGCCCAAGGCGCCATCGAGGTGGATCCGCTGGAGGTCCTCGGCGGACATTTCGACATCCGCTCGCGGCTGCGCCTCTCCCGCGAGCGCAGGCACGGGCAGCTCTTCGTCCGCTGGCGCCGCCTGGCGCTGGGCGTCGACCTCGAAGGGCGCGAGCGGAGCTACCGGCTGGTCGAGCCGCTGGAGTGGTTCAACGGCCAGAGCTTGGAGGGCCGGGAGATCCCTGAGGGCCTTGACTCCGTAGATCCGCGTGTATTACAGTGCGTCATACGGAGGGACGCAATGGCGATACGCACGGTGCGCCTGGACGATGACAGCGAGCAGATTCTCAAGGAGCTCATGATGGAAACTGGGAAATCGATCTCCGCCGTCTTGAAAGAGGGTCTGCTCGCCCTGCTCGACCGGCAGGCCCGGATGGCCCCGCGGCGGACGGCGTGGGAGATCTACGAGGAGCTCGATCTCGGGCCGGGCGGCTACGCCATTGCGCCGTCGACCGAGGTCCGGCGTGGGGTCCAGGAGGCCATCCGCCGGAAGTTGGGCCGGTGATCCTGTCCCATGATCCTGATTGACACAGGCCCGCTGGTGGCGCTGTTCGATCCGCGCGACGGGCAGCACCGCCGCTGCCGGGAGGCCTTGCGGGACTTGAACGCGCCCCTCTACACCACGGTACCGGTGCTGGTGGAGACGTTCCACATGCTGTCGCCGGGGAGCCTGGGTGCCTCCCGTCTGCGGGATTTTCTGCGCAAGCGGGGGGTCTGGGTCTGGTTCATGACCGAGCCGGACATGGGCCGCGCGCTCGACCTGATGGACCGCTACGCGGACCACCCGATGGATCTCGCGGACGCCTCCCTGGTCGTCGCCGCCGAAGCGCTCGAAGCGCGGAGGATCTTCACTCTCGACCGCGACGACTTCTCGACCTACCGGGTGAGCCGGGGGCACTACCAGGTGGCGCTGGAGATCGTGCCGTAGATTTCTGCTAGATTTAAACAATTCGGGACCGCCGGTGTCTCAAGGGCGGAATGGATGCACGCTCTCTCAAGGAGAAACGCATGCCGAGACACAGAAGCCCGGGTTGGATTCTGCTCTGGGCTCTCCTCGCCCTGGCGGCCGCCCCGTCGCGAGGCGACCTCAGACAGCTCTCCTGGACCGAGCTGTCGCAGCGGGTGGCCGGCCACCTGATTCCTCTCGACCAGCTGGGAGTCGCGGGCTGTCCGACCGATCTGGCATTGCGCCGGCCCGATCGCCGGGTCCTCCAGATCATCGAGAACGTCTTCTATAGTTGGGAGGAGTACGACCTCACTCCGACACCCGGGCAGTCGTTCTGCGTGGTGGTGCGCCGGCCGTTCGAGCGGGCGCTGACGGCGGGCGAGGCGCAGGTGCTGCTCACCGCGTCGAGCCTCTGGCTGGAGCCTTGGGTCCGCTCCGCAGACGCGGAGAGCCTGGCCGCGGACGATCCCGCGCTCGAGCGCTCGGAGGTCGCCTGGCGAGGTGATGAGACACCCGATGCAGCGTCCGGTCCGGACCGAGGGGTGGTCGGGTGGGTGACCTCCGGACAGGCACCGGCGGAGGAGGAGGGGAGCCGGAGGCCGGGCCCGGGCGGCGGTATCCGCCTGATGACGGGGGGCTCGGTCATCGGGGGGACGGACGAGCGGGCCCGCGTCACCGACACCAACGCCTTCCCGCACCGCCTGATCTCCTTCCTCTCCTTCGACACCACGGCGCCCAACGGAGCCTCCCAGCCGGCGCGCGCCAGCGGCTTCCTGGCCGGGCCGTACATGGTCCTGACCAACGGCCACGTCGTCTGGGACGACGTGCGGCGGCAGTTTTCCCGCAACCTGGTGATCATTCCGGCCCAGTCCGGGCCGGGCGGCGTGAACCGGCCGTTCGGCACGCGCACGGCCGTCCGGCTCGCCACCAATCCGGGCTGGGTGGAGACCGCCAAGATCCAATACGACTATGGCGCCGCCTTCTTCGACATCCCGTTCTCCGGGATCTCGACCTTCATGCCCCTCGCCTTCGACGTCAACCCGGCGGCGGGATCGCAAGTGCGGGTGGCCGGCTACCCCCTCACGGTGAAGGGGAGCACGTCCTACGATCAGTGGGTGGCCTCGGACAAGGTGGTATCCGTCCAGGGCAGACTGCTGCGCTATCGCGTGGACACCAGCGGCGGCAACAGCGGAAGCCCCGTCTGGCAGGTGCTCGGCGGCGGACAGGTGCGCACCATCGCCATCCATTCGACCGGAGACACGACCAACAACGGCAACAGTGGGGCGCGCCTGGTCTCCGACAACTTCGAGCTGCTCAGCGAGTGGCTGAGCTGGACGCCGCAGACGCGCTCCGGCTTGAATCTCACCATCAACCAGGTCGATCCCGACCAGTGCCCCCTGGTCAAAGCGATCGTGAGCGTCACCGACAACGCCGGCAAGCCGGTGATCGACCTCACCCGAGCCAATTTCACCCTCAACGAGAACGGTTTTCCCCAGGTCGTCGACGTGGCCCAGGCCGAGGTGACCGACAGCGCCATCTCGGTGGCGCTGATTCTCGACGACAGCAGCAGCCTCTCGGGCGAGGACATCGCGAACATCAAGGACGCCTCGCGCCGCTTCGTCGACCTGCTTGGCCCGCGCGACAAAGTGGCGGTCTACCACTTCTCCGACTTCGTCACCCTGGTCCAGGACTACACGTCGGACAAGAATCTGGCCAAGGCGGCGATCAACGCCTTGGGCAACGGGGGCTCGACTTCCCTCTATGACGCCATCATCGAAGGGGCCGACCATTCGACGACGGTCGCGGGGCGCCGCGCCCTGGTGGTGATGACCGACGGAATGAACAACCAGGGGACCCTCGACGTCAACGTCCCGATCCAGGCCGCCCAGGCTGCGGCGGTGCCCGTCTTCACCATCGGCTTCGGCTCCGTCGACGTCTCTGTCCTCGACCAGATCGCGGCGCAGACCGGGGGCCGGTTCTTCCTCGGCGCCTCCTCGGGCGATCTGCAGACCATCCTCCAGGCGATCGGGAGGACGTTCGACACCCAGTACCTGCTCTCCTGGGTCAGCCGCTTCGTCTCCGGCGGCCAGCAGAGCCTGGAGGTCCAGGTCGCCGACGGAGCCGAGCAGGATAGCGCGACCAGCACTTACTCGCAGGCCGGGACGGCGGGGTGTCCGCCTCCCGGCGCGACCTGCGACGCCCACGTCATCCGGCCCAACGGCGGCGAGACGTGGACGAAGGGAAAGCGGCAGACGCTCCAGTGGAGCACGACCGGACCCTCGTGCGGGCCGACCGTGGGCCTCGCCATCTCCGACGGCTCCGACATCTGGTATCTCTCGGACACCCTCGACGACGGCACCGAGCCGGTCAACATCGACTTCCTGCCTCCCGGCGTCCTTTACCATGCCATTGTCGCGGACCGGGCGACCGGCCGTTCCGACAGCTCGGACGACACCTTCACGATCGCCGCCCCGGCCCAAGGGTTCACATGCGTCAAGGGGCCGGAGAACCTCTGCCTGCTCAAGGGGCGCTTCCAGGTGCGGGTGCTCTGGCGGTCGCCGGGTCTCGGCGGCGGCTTCGCCCGGGCGGTGGCCGTGGGAGACAACGCCGGCTATTTCTGGTTCTTCGACAACACCAGCGGTGAGTTGGCGGTCAGGATGGAGGACGGCCGCAGCCTCAACGGCAACTTCTGGTTCTTCTCGGGGGCGTTGACCAGCATCGACTATTCCATCTTCGTGACCGACGTGACGACCGGCGACACGCGGGTCTACACAAGCGTCGAAGGGGAGTTCCGCAGCTTCGCCGACGACAGCGCCTTCGGCTCGCCCCCCGAGACTGCTCCGGCGCCGGCGGAGGAGCAGGAGCCGGTGCCGGCTGACGGCGCCGTCCAGGAAGACGGCTCGCGGGCGTTCGCCCGGCTTCCGGCCGGGACCGGCCCGAGCCCCGGCCTGCTCTCGGCGGCGCTGCCCGCCACCCAGAAGGTCCTGTGGGTCCAGACGGATCACACGGTGGACGTCGTCATCAGCAGCGAGAACCGGCTCGATCCCGGTGCCGGCGACTTCAGCACCGAGGCGGCGGACGACTTCGTGGTTCCCGCCGGGAAAACCTGGCTCCTGCAGGGAGTGGATGTGCTCGGGGCCTATTACGGCCCTTCGGCGCACGGTCCGGCCCAGTCCGTGAACGTGTCTGTCTATCTGGACCGCAGCGGGCTTCCTGGCACCTTGCAGTGCAGCCAGCGCAACCTCCGGCCGCGCAACGGCCTGGGCACCGGCACCTTCATCATCGACCTGCCGTCGGCCTGCCACCTGACCGCCGGCCGGTACTGGATCGCCGTGCAGGCGAACCAGAACTTCTCAACCTCCGGACAGTGGGGATGGGGAGAGCGTACTGCCGTGAGGGAAAGAGACTCGGTCTGGCGCAACCCCGGCGGCGGCTATGGCTCGGGCTGCCTGGACTGGGGCCGCCGGTCCAGCTGCGGCCTGGATTCCGGGGACTATCTCTTCCAGCTGCGCGGTGAGGAGAGCTCGGGCGGTGGAGGTGGGACGTGTAAGTCGAGCGCGACCGCGCTTTGTCTCGCCGGCAAACGTTTCAAGGTCGAAACCACCTGGAGGGATGCCAAGGGAAAGCTCGTGGCGGCCAAGGGCACGGCCCTCACCGGCAGCACAGGCTATTTCAGCTTCGGAGGGAGCGCCCTCGACCTGATCGTCAAGATCGTGGACGGCGTCGCCCTGAACGGCCATTTCTGGGCCTTCTATGGCGGGCTGTCGAGAGCGGAGTTCACGGTGAAGATCACCGATCCGGTCACCGGAGTCGTGAAGACCTTCACCAACCTGGCGGGCAACTTCACGAGCGGCGTCGACACGACCACCCTGCCGCCGTAGGCCACCCCGGGAGTTGGGCCCTGACGAGAAACGCCCGGCCGCGCGGCCGGGCGTTTCTCGTCAGGCACAGTGGGTGTGCTACGGGCAGTTCAGCTCGCAGAACCTGGGATTGCAACAGGTGATGCAACGGGTCGTGCCGGGGCAGCAGTAGGTCGGGCAGGCCGCGTCGGCGGGCTTCGGTGAGAACAGCCCCGTCCCGGCACCGGCCAGCGCAGCGAGCGCGAGAAGAAGCATCATCAGTCTTTTGCGCACAATCGACTCCTTTCCTGATGGAGGACCGGCGAGGACACCGTCCCCTACAAGGAAAGTGCCGGCCGGGCTGCTGGGCGGGACCCTCACCCTCCCCATCCCGACCAGTCCCCCTGGAGGACGAAGGCGGCCCAGTAGTACCGGCTGTGCCAGAGCCTCTCGTGCCACATCTCGATCTGGGCTTGACGGAGCGCCGCGGAGGGGCGGAGACCGTCGTGGAACAGCCCGCGGTAGAAGCGCCGCATCAGCTCGGCCGTGGACCGGTCCAGCACCGGCCAGAGAGTCGCCAGCACCTGCGAGGCTCCCGCATGGAAAAAGCCGTGGGTGAGCCCGACGATCCCTTCCCCCCGCAGGTTCTTGCCGAGGGCCGTTTCGCAGCCGGAGAGGACCACCAGGTCCGCATTGAGGCGCATCTGGTAGATGTCGTGGAGGCGGAGGAACCCGTCGCGCGGCTCGCCCTGCTCGCTCACCTGGGAGAGGACCAGCCCGGAGAGCTGGGGGTGCTGGGTGTCGAGGATCCCGTGGGTGGCGAAGTGGACCACCTGGTAGGCGGAGAGGTCCGGCCCGGTGGCGAGCTCCCGGCTGGCCTGGAAGTCGAGGGCGAGGAGGACCTGCCGTTGCGCGGCCTCCCTGGCGATCGCCGCGGCCTCGAGGCCGGTCCAGGGGAGACGCTCGAAGGCCGCTCCCTCCGCGGACTGGCGCAGCCTTCCGAAGACGTCGCTCCACACATCGCTCGACAGAGGCGGTCCGGCCTGGGCGACCGTGGCGCCGGCCGCCCGGGGCTCGGGTTTGGTCGCCCTGGCCGTCTGGAAGCGCACGTCCGTGGTCTCGAACACCGGGTCGGCGATCAGTGCGACGGCCCCGGCGGGACGCGGGCGGCCCTCGCGCGACCGCCGCAGCTCCCGCAGCACGGCCGCCGAGGGGACCTCGATGACCTCGTGCTCGACGATCAGGGGGACCTCACCTCCGGAGCTCTCGCCGCCGGGGACCGGCAGCGCCGCGAACGGGATGTACCAGAGGGCGCCATCCGCCGCGATCGCCAGGCGTTTGCCCGCGATCCGGTCGAGGACCGGCCCGACGAGCATCCGGCTGAGCGCCGCGAGATCCTTCCTCTGCTCGGCCGCCCCCTCGGGAAAGTGGACGCTGAGCCCGTCGTGGACCCGGCGCGCCAGCCCTTCGATCTCCGCCCTCCCGGGGAGCTCGAAACCGGTGATCGCGTCCGGAGCCACGAGCCAGAGAACGCTGTGCGGCTCGGCGAGGAAATACTCCAGGAGGACGGTCTCGCCGTCGAGGACCTGACGCTGGATCTGGGAGAGATCGATCTCCGGCTGCCGCAGGACGGCATAGCTCGGGCTGCTCGCCTGCAGGCGGGCGGCGAGGAGCTCGTACCGCGTGGACAAGGAGGTGAGCTCCTGATCGAGCGCCTTGACCTCCGCCGCCTTCCCGGGCTTGCGCAGCCGCTCGATGCGGAGCGCCGCCTTGGCGTTCATCTCCAGGCGGAGCCGCTCCTCCTCGGCGAGCAGCGCGGGATCTCCTTTCCGGAGATCGACGCGGGCCTGCCCGAGGAAGTCGAGGAGCCCCCGGGAGCGCGCCCGCTCGGCGGCTTCGAAGGCGCGCGCGTCCAGCCCCGCCGAGGGGTCTTTCCGGTAGAGCTCCAGGAGGAGGCCGACATAGTCCTCGTAGGTCTGGCGTTGCGCGGCGAAATGGGAAGCCCGGAGGTCGTCCCCGGCAATGGCGGAGCGGAGAGACTCCAGCCGGTCGAGCGACTCCTCCAGGGAGGTGCGGGCGGCGGCGAGCTTCCCCTGGGCTCGCTGTAAACGCGCCATCTCGGTCAGGATGCGGGCCTCTTCGGCAGTGTCTCCCAAATCGCGGGCCAGCGCGAGGGCCTGGCCGAAAGAACGATCCGCGGCGGCGAGGTCGCCGAGGGCCAGGGCGGCCTTCCCGAGGCCGCGGCGGGTCTCGGCCTGCCCGGCCAGGCTGTCGATCTGCTCGAACCGCTGCAGGGCCTGTTCCAGGGCCTCCCGTCCCTGCTGCGCTCTGCCGCGGTCGAGCTGGAGGAACCCGAGGAAGCGCAGTGCCGCCGCCTCGCCGGCCGGGTACTCGAGCCGCCGGGCCGCGGCGAGAGCCTCCTGAGTGAGCCGGAGAGCGTTCTCGGCGTCGCCCCGTTCGATGGCGATCTGGCCCAGGACGAGCCGGGTCCGCGCCTGGTCGCGCGGGTCGCGGAGGAGCGGGAGGGCGCGCAGGAGCAGCTCCTCTCCCTGGTCCGGCTCGCCGAGCTCGTCGAGGAGGGTGCCGAGATGGATCAGCACCAGGCCCTGGCTCGCGAAGTTGTGGGCCTCGCCGTACTTGTCCAGGGCGGGGAGGAAGTATTCCAGCGCCTTGTGCGGCTGCCCGAGCCGCTGGTGGAGGTGGCCGAGCTTGTCCAGAGCCTCGGCTTCCATGTTCAGATGGTTGTGGCGCGCGAGCTCCAGCGCGCGCTCGAGAGCCTCCCGCGTCTCCGTCGGACGCCCCTCTTGGTCGTAGACTTCCGCGAGCGCGTTCTCGATGAGGGCCTCTCCCGAGGGATCGTCACGGCGCCGGTAGATCTCCAAGGCCCGCTCGAACGCGGTCACCGCCGCGGACAGATCGCCCCGGCTGGCCTGGAGCCTTCCGGAATTGTGGAGGAGGGTGCACTCGAGGTCGAGGTCTCCGGCGGCCTCCGCCAACGGGAGGGCCTCCTCAAAAGCGGCGAGCGCACGCGGAACGTCTCCCAGGAGCCGCTCCGTCCTCCCGATCTGATTGAGGGCCATCCCCTCCTGCCGGCGGTCGCCCACCCCCTGGAACATCGCACGGGCCTGCTCGAAGGCGGTCTCCGCATCGGTGGGCTGGTTGGCGATGTAGTGGACGATCCCGATCGCGTAGAGGGTGGAGGCTTCCTGCGGGCGATCCTCCAGGGTCCGGAAGGTTTCGAGCGCCTTCCTGTACAGAACGAGAGCCTGCGCCAGGTTCTCGGGACGCCCCTCCCGCAGGGCGAGGTAGGCCCGTGCCGCTGTCCCCTCCGCGTCGGTCCTGAGGCGGTCCTCGGTACCGGCCGGTCGCAGCTCCGTCAGCTCGATCTCATAGCTGCCGGCCGCTGCGTCGGAAGCTTCCCGCGGACGGATTTCCAGGGTGTAGGCTCCGGCCGCTTCGGCGATCACCGAGATCCATTTGGTCCTGTTCCCGTCCGAGGGGTTGTCGAATTCCAGGACCTCCTGCCCCGAAGGAGACAAGAGAGCCACCGACAGATCGGCTCCGCTTTGCGCGATCCGGATGCGGGCGTACTCGCCCGGTGCGAGCTCGACTCGATAGCGATGGGATGGCTGGTCGCGGAAGCGGTGCTCCAGGCGCACCCCCGGCCGGAGCAGGGGCTGCGCCTCCTCGGCGGTTCCCGCAACCGCGAGCAGCAGGACCAGGAGCGCTCCACCGAGCAGGAGCCGCGCGAGCCTCGGGGACCTAGTCGTGTTCCGGATTCTTTCCATGCGCGTGGATCGAAAAATTGCACTCGGGACCCGGCCTGGAAGTCATCGAATCGGTGACGACCTCATTCCCGTGTAAAGGCTTGTCGAGCATACCGAAGTAATACCCGACCGCGAGCAAGCGGCCTGTTGGATCGGCAGGGTCGACTGGAAGAATCCACAACCCGATGCGCCGGGGGACGTTTCCCGGAGGAGGCTCCAACTCCACCCCGCTGATCTTGAGGCCGTCGAAAAAGGCCCTGGAGGCCAGAATTCCATAGGTGTATTGGTTGCCTTCGTAGGTCTGTACGATGGTGGGTGCTCCGAAATCTCCTCCCAGATCGATGGAGATGCCATGCTCCTCTTCCGAGGCCTTGCTCCTTGAAAGAGGGGCAAGGTAGTAGTTATCAAAAGAATAGGTGGCAATCGGGTCCAGGGCCACCGAGCGCAGGGACTTCCAGGCGATAAAGATGTCGCGGTGCAGATCGTTGCTGCGATCCGCGACATACCCGATGAGCAGACCGGATCCCAGGCAGTAGTCCAGCCTGAAGTCGAAGCTCCCCTTTTCCCCGAACCATGTTTCGATCTCCTCCTGGCTGTTCCTGGCCCCTTGGCCCCTGAGAGTCTCGACCTTGTCCATGGCGACCCTGAATGGCTGGTCGAATCCGCTCACCTGGAAGGACGCGAGACAGGTGTCGGCCCCAGAACTGGAGTGTGACGCAGCCTCGAGGGAGAGCGTTGTCTGGGGGGACCGTAAGACATGGCGCGAGAGGTTGTAGCTGTAGACGTACCACTTGCGGAGGAGCTCTGGTCTCATAAATTCTCCTTCACCTTGGATCATCCACTCTAAGACTGTCACGTCCCTCCATTTCATCTCAGAGCAGGCCGCGGCGAAGACGCCGGACGCGTGGCTCGTTCACCCCCCTCTGCACACCGTGGTTGGTAGAGCTGCTTCTGTCGCCCTGCCGTCGGGGTCGCGCTCGACCGACGCCCGCTACATCACCTGGTTCGGCGCCTATACCAGCTCGCGCTATTCGACCGTCCAGACCCACTACAACAGTCTCAAGAACGCGACAGCCACGAGTACTTCGCCGAGAACAACCCCTTCCAGAATTGACCGGACGGTCCCTCCGCAGAAGGGGCGGTGAGCGCCCTCCGGGATGATCTGTTCTGTTCCCAGAGGGCGCTGGCCGCCCTCCAGGAGCGGAGCACTCATTCCCAGGGGGCGCTGAGCGCCCTCCAGAGTTGGACGGCTCATTCCGAAAGGGCGCTGAGAGCCCCCCAGGAATGGATGATCCGCGCACAGAGGGGGATCGCCGCCCTCCAGGAATGGAAGGCCTGTCCTCAGAGGGCGGCGTGCGCCCTCCGGGAGCGGGCGGCCTGGACCTCGATGCGGAGGGTCTGGCGCCGCCGCCGTTTCATCGTGATCGCGCGGCAGATCGCGGTGAACTGGTCCCGATTCTCCGTGAACGCGGGCCGATTCACGGTGAACCGGGAGGAGCGCGCTCGACGAGAAGGGGTTTCTCTTCAGGAGTACATCCTTTACTCACTGACCCAGGTCATGACGGCCCCAGATCTGGTGGAGCAGAAGGTCGCCTTTGACCGGCTGCTCACGCGGTATCCGTCTGACCAGGCGGAGGCGGCTCTCCAGGATCTCCTGTCGGCTCCTGTCGCACGGTCCCGTCAAAGTTCCTTGAGGTCTTGTCCAAGTTCGAAATCGCCTAGTGAGGAGGAAGTCTGCCGGTGCGGGAGGGCTCCGTCTCGGGGCCAGCCCAGGGTACTTAGAGAGGATGCGGCGTCGTATCCGAGGTCAACAGCGCACAGCACGGCCTCGAGAGCCCGCCGGCCTTTCCCGGCGCTCTCCGGTTTGCAGGTTGCGCAGCCGCTACAGGCGCACCATGGCCAAAGCCAGGTGAGGTTGCGCCGCCAGAGCTCGCAGCGCCTCAGCGATCCCTGAAGCCTTGCGGTACAACCACAACAGGCTGATCGCCAGGTTGCGCAGTGTCGCCATCATCCGAGGCCCAGCGCCTTTGCGGATCTGGCTCAGATCTTCCCCAAAGGTCACGTCACGCACCCAGTGCAGGCGGTTTTCGATCTCCCAATGGCCTCGGTTGAGGGCCAGCAAGCGCTCTGGGTTCGCTTGCTCGGGCGAGAGGCTGGTGATCAGGAAGACCACCTCCGTGTGGGTTTTACCGGATTTGACCTGCTCGATGCTGCGTTCGACGCGGGCCACCTGGCCGACGTGCGGGAAGTCGACAAAGTCGTTCAGCAGCGTGCTCGTCCAGATCTTTCGGGTCTCCAGACGGCCATGCTCTTTGTCGTTGGTTTGAAAAAAGAAGTCAGGGGGGGAAAGCGGCCGAGCCGAACAACTCGGCGATGTCTTGCTTGAGTGTCGGTTGGTTGTCCTTGACGGTGAAGACGTAGCCGGCTCCTTTTTTGTTCAAAAAGTCGGCCAGCTCGCGTTGCGTATGCAGAGCATCGGCCGTCACCGTCACGCCGCCGAGCTCGATCCGATCCAACAATTGCGGGGCCGCCGGGATCTCGTTGCTCTTCTCATCCACCTCGCATTGGCCGAGGATCACCCCAGTGCCATGAAGCATCGCGCTGAGCAGGTGAACCTGACCCCCGCTTTGGCGCCGAGCCCCACGCAATGTCTTGCCATCAATGGCCACCGCCTCGCCCCGCCCGCCTTCCAGACTCTGCAGCCAGCCCGACAAGGCTCGGTCGACCTGTTCGGCGTCGATACCCTGCAACACCCGCCGGATCGTCGGCTCGCTCGGTGCCGTATAGCTCTTGCTGTGCGGATCTTTGCGGCAACCCAGACGCTTCAGAAAATTCTGACTGCAGCGTTGCGCCCACTCCGCGATCGCCACGTAACTGCGCGCCCCACAAAGCACGGCGCAGATCGCCACCGCCAGAATGCTTGCCTGGTCGTGCCGCCGACCCCGCCGATGGCGGCTATCCGGCAAGCTCATCAAGATCCGCAGCAACTCGTCGGCCTTCGACCGACTCAGCTTCATCGGCTTGGCCTCGCTCTTCGTCATCGGCTCTCCTCCCAGGGTACACAGCCGCTGTTGAGCCTGCCGCACCAGCGGCCGCACCCAAACGGTTTTCGGCTCTCCATGGGGCTCGTAGCGGCCAGCCCGCCGCCCATAGCCTCGCGTCGTCCCGACTTCCACCCAGCCCGCCGCTCGGTAACAGGTCCCAGAAAAACGCCGTGGGTCCACAAAGGTCTCCGCCAAAAGCACCGGATGTCCATAGGCCAGCTCCCAGTCGCCAGACAGCCTCTTCAGGTTCAGCGACAACACCCGCGAGGCCAGATTGACCACCCGCTCACCCGGCAGGATCAAGAACCGCGCGTTGTTGACCACCAGACCCAAACGCTGCCACTTCAAAACCTCCGGCCAACCGATGAAACGGTCGCGTGCCTGGCACTTCAGGGCTGCCGAACACCAGCCCAGAAGAGCTACCCAACGCCCTTGCCACTCGGCCACATAGCGCAACGACTCCCCGACAAAGCTCCGAAAGCCCAGATAGTGGTGCTCGCGCATGAGCCGATCCCACGCCCGCCGTTCCCCGGCGCGCAGAAGACGCACCTGGACCGAGCGCAGATCCGGCATCTCTCCTCGGGCTGGTGGCTCCGGCAGCGGATACATTACGCCGCAAAGGAATACCAGATTCCCGACGGAAACGCCAGCCCTCTAGCTATCTATCTGGAAAATCAGCTCTTAACGAGGGTACAATGACGGAGCCCTGGCTCCTGTCGGCCCCCGAGTAGTAGCCGGCCGTGCTATCCTGTTTTCGGAGAAGTTGGCGAAGAGATCCCTCTTCCCAGGCATCGAGATCTGGGATAGAGTGTTGGAAAGGAACGACTTCGACGGGAGAATCAGCATGAGTCAGCCAGCGGTTGCGGCACTCGCCCCCCTTCCCTTCGAGCTCGTCTACGAAGACGGG
>WNGB01001742.1_pt1 | contig 40311 bp, 37 predicted proteins | sample 5400681 | NCBI WGS metagenome assembly WNGB01 (sample SAMN13153367, study PRJNA577476) | soil metagenome | isolation source: 115 cm soil or saprolite under grassland replicate 2 | place: USA:California | collected 2016-06-15 | reverse complement strand
GGAATAGCCCCATTGGAAGAAGGTAAATCGCGATCGTAGGCACTACTTTTTTTTCATGAAATTGTAATGAAAATACGAGTGGCAATACGACGCGAATGGGTGTATAATGCGTAGTGACCGTACGCATGATACCTGTACCCCGGACGCTCACAGCTTCGGCAGAAAGGATCGTGTAGGTCATCCGGCGAGGAGTGCTCCACACGCTCCTCGCCTTTTTTTGCCTACCCGATCGAAAACATTAAGAAAGCACAAGCCTCATTATCTAGAACGTGCGACTCTGATAAGTAGATACTTGCACACACAAAAAATGCGCGGAATGCCGACCACGATCTCCACTGCCTCTCCTTCCGAGGCTTTCGCGCGCGCAAAACAAACGTAGATCGACGGTCATCAATCGGTCTACAGCGACAACATCCTCTGACAACAGTCAAGATTGTAGACGCATTAGCTCGAGGACGCTGGCGGGAATGAGTATAATCTTTGGATGCGGGTTGCGTAAAACTATAGCACTACGGAACATAAAGATCAAGTTAAGAAAGTGTTAATATGCCTATTTATGAATAAATTATCATTAAGCAATGATGAACTATGGATTAGCATAAGATTAAAGAGACCGATTTGCAGTTAAGTAGCCCTGTATGAACAGTGTGCCGTTCGCCCCGTGTTATTCAGCTCTCGCCTCTGAGCATGAACCGATAGACCTCGTAGTACTGGCGCGCGAGCGCGGCCTGGGTGTAGCGCTCGATCACCCGCGCCCGCCCGCGCCGCGCCTGGCCGGCGCGCAGCACATCGTCGCCGGCCAGGCGGCCCAGCGCGGCGGCCAGCGCCGCGACGTCGCCCTCGGGGAAGATCAGGCCGGCATCGCCGACTACGCCGGGGATCTCGCCGGACGAGGAGCCGATCACCGGTACGCCGCAGCTCATCGCCTCGATCAGCACGCGGCCGAACTGCTCCTTCCAGCTGCGCGTGGTGCGCGAGGGCAGCGCCAGCGCGTCGAGCCGGCGCAGCTCGGCCGGCACGTCGCAGGTCCAGTCGATCAGATCGACCCGCGCGCCCACGCCCAGCTCGGCCGCGCGCGCGAGGATCTGGGGGCGCAGCACGCCGTCGCCGACCAGCCGCAGCCGCACGCGCTCCGGCAGCATCGCCAGCGCCTCAACCAGGTCGAGCACGCCTTTCTGCGGAACCAGGCGGCCGAGGTAGCCCACGACAAACGTTTGAACGTTTGAACGTTTGAACGTTTGAACGTTAGTTGCATCGTCGCCTGTCGGCGCGAACAGATTGGGGTCGACCCCAAACTGCGGCAGGACCGCAATCGGCCCCGCGTAGCCGTGACGGCGGACGATCGCGGCGGCCTCGTGGTTGCCGGCGATCGCGTGGGCGGCGTGGCGAAAGGCGTAGCGCTCGAACCAGCCGAACGGCGGCGGATAGCGCCGATCGACGTTGGCCCAATTGTAGAAGCAGCAGCGCGCGCCGTAGCGCACGCCGGCGCGCAGCGCGGCGCAGGTTGCGAAGTTGAACGACTCCTCGTCGACGTGGAACACGTCGGGCCGGACCGCCGCGACGAGCCGGTCGATCGCCGGGTAGAAATGGATGTGGTGGCGGCCGTTGAGCCAGATCGGCAGCTCGACCAGCCGGTAGCCGCGCACGAAGCGCCGCTCCAGCCGCTGCTCGACCGCTCCCGGCTCGCGCCACGATGGCGGTACCGCCACGGTCAGCTCGACGCCGGGCAGCGCAGCCAGCTCCTCGGCCTTCTTCTGGTAGGCGCCGACGACCAGCGCCTTGGAGAGCATCAGAATACGCATATCGGAAACGCAAAACGCAGAACGCAAAACGTGAAACGTGAAACGTGAAGCGTGAAATGTGAAATGTGAAACGTGAAGCCGTTAGAGCGGGTTCATGCATCACACCTCACCATTCGCCAGGGCAACACGGCGTATAGAGTATCACATGTTTCTGGGATCGCTGGAGCGCCTGCTGCGCTTCAGGCGGCGCAGCCGCGCTCGGAGATCGCGCAGCGCGCCGTCGATCCGCGTGACCTCGGCGCGAAGCTCGTCGCGGGCGATCTGCATGTGCAGCGGCACATCGAACGGACCGTGCTGTGCAATCTGCAGCTCCAGCGCGCGCAGGTTGCGCCGCTGGATTTTCAGCAGCGCCTCGCGATGGTTGATCTCCTCGATCAACAGTTCTTCGTCCATATGGCCTTTACCGATCTGCTGAGATCGCGCGCCCACGCCGGCCGCGCCGGCGCGTCCGCTCCACGCCATGGTGAACGCCGTATGCGCGCGTGCTCGAACCTTTATAAGTGGTAAAGGCGAGTGTACTACAATTCGCTGTATACGAACAAGTGTTCGTAGATTACAGGACGATGACACGACACAGGGGCCAGGAGTCAGGGGCCAGGGGTCAGGGGTCAGGGGTCAGGGGTCAGGGATCGGTTCTTTCCCCATCACCCCATCGCCCCGTGGCTCCGTCGTCCGCTCGCCCCATCACCTTGTCATCTTGTCATCTTGTCATCCGGCCGCGGCGTAGACCTCCAGGGTCGCCCGCGCGGCGCGCTCGTAGCTGAACCGGGCGGCGCGCTCCAATCCGCGACGGCGCAGATCGTCGCGCAGCGCCGCGTCGCCGAGCAGCCGCCACAGCGCCACGACCCAGCCCTGCAGATCGTCGGGCGGCACGCGCAGCGCCGCGGCGCCGGCCACCTCGGGCAGGCTGCTGGCGTCGGCGACGACCACGGGCGTGCCGCAGGCCATCGCCTCGAGCGGCGGCAGCCCGAAGCCCTCGTAGAGGCTCGGGAAGACGAGGCAGGCTGCGCTCCGATAGAGCTCGACGAGCTCGTCGTCGGAGACGCGGCCGCGCGACTCGACTCCCTCGGGGAGCGGGCGGCCCTCGTGACCCGATCCGGTCAGCACGAGCCGCAACTCCGGCCGCTCGCGACGGACCAGAGCGAACGCCTCGAAGAGGCGATCGTGGTTCTTGTGCGGCCAGCGGTTGGCCGGATAGAGGAGGAAGGGCTCGCGCGCGCGGCCGTCAGGACGGAAGCGCTCGTGGTCGAGCCCGAGATGGATCGTGCGCACGCGCTCCGGGTCGAGCCCATGCCGCTCGATCAGCGTCTCTCGCGCGTGCTCGGAGATGGCGATCGCGATCCGGCTCCGTTTGAGCGTCCAGCCGTACACGACGCGCCGGTAGAGAAGCTCGGAGCGCGGGAAGAAGCGCGGGTAGAGCTCGTGCTGGAGGTCGTGCACGGTGGTCGCGGCCGGCGGCCGCTCGACCCGGGGAATCATCACGCTGAGCGGGAAGTGGATCGCGTCGAGGCGCTTGGGGTCGAGACGTCGCAGGATGCGCCGGGGGGCGGCGGTCGCGAGGGACATGGCCGCGATCCGCCCGGGCATGCTTGCGCTCGCGCGGTACTCCGGGACGACGAGAGAGGGCAGGCCGTCTGACGCGTCCTGCGCGACCGTGGGCACGAAGGCCAGGTACTCGAGCTCGCCGACCCGGGCGAGCGCCTTCGCCAGCTCGCGGGCGTAGCGCTCGGAGCCGCCGACGACACCAGGGACGAGCGTGAGCAGGCTGAGCCCGACCAGCAACGCTAGCCGCCCGCCGCTTCTCTCAGGAAGGGCGCCAGCCGCTCGGCCAGATGGCGCGTGGTGAAGCGGCGCTCGACGTCCTTACGGGCCGCCGTACCCAGCCCGGCCGCGAGCCTCTGGTCACCGAGCACGCGTTCGAGCGCAAGGCGCAGGGCCTGGGAGTTCTCCGGAGACACCGTCAGCCCCGACCGCCCGGGCTCGAGATAGTCACGCAGGATCGCCCGCTCCGAGGCGACGACGGCCTTGCCGGAGGCCGCCGCTTCCAGGAAGGCGGTCAGCCCGGAGGCCTCCGAACCGTACGGATAGCCGTCGCGCCGCTCCCGCCGGGTGAGCGCCGAATCGTGGACGGTGGCCTCGATGCCGAGCGGGGCGAGGTGGTTCTGGCCCAGCAGTCCGGTGTCTGGAGCGAGCCCGGCGGCGACGTCGCGGGCCGGCGCACGACGCGGGTTGGCGTAGACGTACGCGGCGCGAACTCGCCGCGGAAAGTGCGCTTCGCTTACGCGTCGCACTTTCCGCGGGTGCTGCCAGGGTCTGCTTTCGCTCATGTCATTCCAGCGCGGTCACGAGGTCGTGGCGCACGTTCGCCGCGTTCAGGTCGACTCCCGTGTGCAAGCTGGAGACCCAGGTGCCGTCGCGGTCGTAGATCTCGACCAGGATCGTGTGCACGTCGGAGTCGCCCGAATCGACGGCGGGGAGGATGTGAAACGCGTTCCAGACCGGCCGCAGCTGCCGGACCGTGCCCAGCAGGAACGTGAGCTCGCCGTCCGCGTGCCGGCGGCGGAGGAAGGCGCGGACGCGGGCCGGCGAGTCGACCCGCGGATCCACCGAGATCGCGAGCGCAACGACGTCCTGCTGCTGCTCGGGCGTCAGCATGCGCACGGCCCGGCCGATGTCGACCGCCGCGGGTGGGCAGGCCTCGCGACAGGCCGAGTCGAGGAAGGTGACGAGCACGACCTTGCCGTCCAGGTCCTTGCTGCGGACGAGCGAGCCGGACTGGTCTCGCAGGGAGAAGTCGGGGAGCTTCACGTCCGCAGGAGGCTTGCTTCCGCGGTACGACGCGCTGCTCGAGCCTCCCCCTCCGCAGCCTAGGACGGCGGCGACGAGCGTGAGCGTGGCCGTCCGTCGCACGGCCGCCACCTTACAGAGCCCTCATGGGCGGGGGCTATGATGCCGCGATGCCCGCTCCGGAGGGGGAAAGCAGCACTCCTGCGGGGATTTTGCCCCCGGAGAAGGTGGATCCGGTTGCCCTCCTCGAGCAGCTTCGCGAGCAGCTGAGGCTGGGTGCCGGCTCAGACGGCACGGGATCCGCGCGTGCGGCCTGGCGGGCCCAGGCGGAGCGCATGTGGCCGATCTCGGCCGAGCGCCCGCTCGTACGGAGGCCGGGCCTCAAGGGGGCGCTCGCGTATCCGGTCAAGCGGCTGCTGCGCCCGCTCCTGCGCTGGTACGTCGAGCCGCTGGCTGCGGAGCAGCGCGGGTTCAACGACGCGCTCCTCAAGCTGGTCGACGACGTCTACGAGAGCGCCGATCGCGCGGCGGCGGCCGGGCAGCGCTTCGGCCGCGCGCTGACCGAGCTCGAGGAGCGGCTCACCCGTGTCGAACGCCGCCCCTCCTCGGCTCCGCCGACGGTGGCGCGGCAACCCCGTGCCGACGCCGTTCCCGACTACTTCGCCTTCGAGGCCCGGATGCGCGGCTCGACCGCCGAGGTGCGCGAGCGCCAGCGGATCTACGTCGAGGATTTTCGGGAGGCCGCGCCCGTCCTGGACGTCGGCTGCGGTCGCGGCGAGCTGCTCTCGCTCCTGTGGGAGGCCGGCGTCGACGCGCGGGGCGTGGATGCCGACTCGGACATGGTCGCCTACGCGCGTGGCGAGGGCCTCGACGTCGAGCAGGCCGACCTGCTCGAGTACCTCGAGCGCGTGAAGGAGGGCACGCTCGGCGGGATCTTCGCGGGGCAGGTAGTCGAGCACCTCCCGCCGGGGACGCTCCAGACCCTCCTCGGGCTGGCCGTGCGCAAGCTGCGTCCGGGTGGCCTCCTCGTCGCCGAGACGATCAACCCCCTCTCGCCACTCGCGCTCCGCAACTATTTCGCGGACCTCACCCACGCCCAACCCCTCGTGCCCGAGACGCTCGCGCTCCTGGCGGGCCAGGCGGGCTTCCAGAGGACCGAGGTGCGGTTCTTGAACGAGCCGGAGGAGAAGCTGGCGGTCCCCGAGGACCCGGTGCTCGGGGAGAACGCGCGGCGCCTCAACGAGCTGCTCTTCGGCCCGCTCGACTACGCCCTGCTCGCCCGGACTTGAGTACGCTCTCTACCCTTGATTGGCCGCTGCGGCAAGTCCGGCGCGTAGGCGAATCGGACTTGCGGCGGAAAAGCAGATGAGGATCGCGGTCTGTCGGCCCCAGGTGCCCTTCGCCAGAGGGGGCGCCGAGATCTTCACCGACGACCTCGTCGCCGAGCTTCGCGAGCGGGGGCACGAGGCCGACCTCGTCACGGTGCCCTTCAAGTGGTACCCGGGCGAGCGCGTGCTCACCCAGGCGTTTCTCTGGCGGCTGCTCGACCTCGAGGAGGCGGAGGGCCGGCGCATCGACGTCGTGGTCGCCACCAAGTTCCCCTCCTACTGCATCCGGCACCCGCGGAAGGTGGTCTGGCTCCTGCACCAGTTCCGCCAGGCCTACGAGCTGGACCGGACGGCGCTGGGTCAGTTCGGCGAGTCAGCGCAGGACCGGGCGCTCCGCCGGGCCGTCCAGCGCCTCGACGGCGTCGCGCTCGGCGAGGCACGCAAGGTGTTCGCGACCTCGGCCAACGTCGCCGAGCGCCTGGAGCGCTCGACCGGCATCGCGGCGGAGGTGATGCCCCACCCGCCGCAGGAGCTTGCCTACCGCTGCGAGGAATACGGCGACTTCGTGCTCTCGGTCGGGCGCCTCGACCGGGCGAAGCGGATCGATCTGTTCATCCAGGCGGCTGTCGGGCGGCAACTCGAGGCCGTGATCGTCGGCGAGGGTCCCGACCGAGAGCGGCTCGAGTCGCTGGCGAACGGACGCGTGCGCTTCGTCGGCAGGGTCTCCGGGTCGGAGCTGGCGGATCTCTACGCTCGCTGCCGCGCCGTGTACTACGCGCCTGTGGACGAGGACTTCGGCATGGTTCCGTTCGAGGCGTTCCTGGCCGAGAAACCGGTCGTCACCACGACCGATGCCGGCGGACCGCTCGACGTCGTGCGTGATCGCGAGACGGGACGTGTGGTCGAGCCCACCGTCGAGGCGATCTCCGCGGCACTCGCGATCGGGGAGGACGAGGCGCGAACATGGGGGCGCGCTGGAAAGGCGATCGCCGAGCGCGTGACCTGGGACCGGGCGATCGACAGGCTGCTCGCCGGATGAAAGTCGCCTACTACTCGCCCCTGCCGCCGTCGACCTCCGGCATCGCCGACTACAGCGCGCTGCTCCTGCCCGCACTGTCGAGACGGGTCGAGGTCGAGACGGCTCGCCGCCGACGCCTTCGCAGGGCGCCGCAGGCGGACGTCGCTCTCTACCACGTCGGCAACGACCCGGAGGAGCACGGCTGGATCGTCGCCGCGGCGCGCAGGCGGCCCGGGATCGTCGTCCTGCACGACTTCGTCCTGCACCACCTCGTGGCCGGTCTGACCCTGGCGCGCGGGGACGCAGGCGCGTACCTCGACGCGCTCGAGCGCGAGCAGGGGCTTGCCGGGCGCCTGCTCGGCTACGCGGTCATCGACAACCGCATCCCTCCGCTCTGGGAGACACGACCCGAGGCGTTCCCGCTCGTGGGCGAGGTACTTCGGCTGGCGACTGGGCTGATCGTCCACTCGCACTACGTCGAGGATCGTGCGCGGGCAGCCGGTTTCGAGGGAGCGATCTGGCGCATCCCGCATCCCGCCTGGCCGACCCCTGAGGTGGAGCCGGGGGCGGTCGAGGGCACGCCCGTGTTCGGCTGCTTCGGCCACCTGAACGAGTCCAAGCGGATTCCGCAGCTGCTGACCGCCTTCTCACGTCTCCGGCGGACTCGGCCGGAGGCAAGCCTGCTGCTTGTCGGCCGCGCCTCGCGGCGGCTCGACAACCTCGAGCTGCCAGAGGGTGTGACCCGCGAGCACCACGTGAGCGAGGAACGGCTCTGGTCGCTGATGGCAGCATGCGACGCCTGCATCAGCCTGCGGGAGCCCACGATGGGCGAGACCTCCGGGAGCGCGATCCGAGCGCTCACGCTCGGCAAGCCCCTGGTCGTCTCCGACGTCGGGTGGTTCGCCGAGCTGCCTCAGGAGGCGGCGCTCAAGGTCGCGCCAGACGAGCGAGAGGTCGACGCCCTGCACGCGGCGCTCGAGCTGCTGGCCGGTAACGACGGCCTGCGACAGGCGATGGGCAAGGCGGCACGCGGGCTTGCCCGGGGGGAGCACGCGCTGGAGCAGGTGGCCGAGCGCTACGCCGCCGCGCTCGAGGAAGCGGCGGGCGGTGGCGCGGTCCAGGCCGCCGTGCTGCGCGACGTGGCTGAGGCCGCCGCCGACGTCGGCCTGAACAAGACGGGGGACCTCGCCCGCCGGCTGGACGAGGTCGGGATTGGTGGCTGAGCCGAAAGCTCCCGGCCGGGCGGCGTCCAGGGCTCCCGAGCGCAGCGGCTTCTACGGACAGACGCTTCACCGCCTGCTCGAGGAGGGCGTGCTCCGGCGCGACATGAGCGTGCTCGTGGTCTGCGGAGGCGAGGCCGACCGCGACGTCTTCCTCGGGCTTGGCTTCGAGGAGGTGACCATCTCGAACCTCGGCGGCGGCTCCGACGAAGGGGTTCGCCCCTACCGGTGGGCCATGGAGGACGCCGAGCAGCTGAGCTACGGCGACGAGTCGTTCGACGTGGTCGCAGTCTCGGGGGGCCTGCATCACTGCCGCTCGCCGCACCGGGCCCTGCTCGAAATGTATCGCGTCTCGCGGCAGGCCGTCTTCGTGCTCGAGAGCAGGGACAGCCTGCTCATGCGGACGGCCGTCGGACTCGGCGTCGTGGACGAGTACGAGCTGACCGCGGTCGCAGCACACGAGTTCGAAAGCGGCGGCGTGCGCGACACGAGCGCGCCGAACTACGTCTACCGCTGGACCGAGCGGGAAGTGCGGAAGGTAATCGCGTCCAACGCGCCGCACGCCCAGCACCGCATCCTGTTCTTCCACGAGCTCGAGCTGCCTTTCTCGGTGCTGGGGATGCGCTTCGGCCGGCCGGGAGAGCTCGCCGCCCGCATCGCCGAGCCGGCGCTCGGTCTCGTCACCCGGCTCCTTCCCGGCCAGGCGAACCTGTTCGCGTTCTGCGTCCTCAAGCCCGCGCTGCCGCGCGATCTCCAGCCTTGGATGAAACTGGCCGAGGGAGAGCCGGTCCCCGACGAGGAGTGGATCCGCGGGCGTCTGGCGACCACGCCCGAGGGTGCCGATGGCGGATGACGCCGTCGCGATTCGCCGGGCGCGTGTCGGCCCGGCGCTCCTCGGTGCGGTCCGGGCCGTGCCGGTCTGGGCCTGGCTCGTAGGCCTCGTCCTCGTCTCGACCCTCGTCCGGTACGCCTTCGCGCGCAAGATGGCGGCGCCGTGGATCATGATCGACGAGCTCATCTACTCCGAGCTCGCGAAGAGCTTCGCGGGCACCGGCCACTTCCTGATCCGCGATCAGCCGAGCGACGTGTACGGATTCGTCTATCCGGTCTTGATCAGCCCGGCCTGGGCGCTCTTCGACCGGGTGCCTGACGCGTACGCCGCGGCGAAGGCGATCAACGCGCTGATGATCTCCCTCGCGGCCGTGCCCGCGTACTTTCTCGCCCGGCGTGTGCTCTCGCCGTGGCTGTCGCTGCTCGCGGCGACCCTCACCGTCGCAGTGCCGTCGATGGTCTACGCCGGCACGCTGATGACGGAGAACGCGTTCTATCCGCTGCTGCTCACGGCCGCCCTGGCCACGGTCGTGTGGCTGGAGCGGCCCACGGCCACGACGACGGCGCTCGTGCTAGCCGCCTCGCTGCTTTGCTTCGTCACCCGCACGCAGGCGCTCGCGCTCCTGCCGGCGCTCCTCACCGCGCCGCTCCTGGTCGCCGGCCGGCGGGCATTCCGCGATTACCGCCTGATGTACGGCATCGGTCTGGGCGGAGCGCTGCTCGTCCTGGTCGTCCAGGCCGTCCGCGGGGCCTCGCCGCTCGGGGTGCTGGGCGCCTACGAGGCGGCGAACACGGCGGACTACACCGTCCGCGAGGTCTCGCGCTGGTTCCTGTACCACGTGGCCGGCCTCGACCTGTCCCTGGGGATCGTCCCCTTCGCTGCGCTCCTGTTGCTCGCGATCACCTGGCGCGGCCGCTCTCGGACCGAGCGGGTGTTTCTGGCTGGGGCCCTGAGCATCACCTTCTGGCTCGTGCTCGAGGTGGCGACGTTCGCCTCGGAGCAGTCGTTCCGGATCGAGGAGCGGAACATGTTCTACGTCGCGCCGCTCTTCTTCATCGCCCTGCTCGTCTGGATCGACCGCGGCTCGCCCCGGCCGCTCTGGCCGACCGTGGTGGCCGTCGTGGCCGCGGCGGCGCTGGCCCTGGCGATTCCGTACGTACGCCTGGTGGGCCTCAGCGCCCTCTCGGACACGATCTCGCTGCTGCCGCTCGCTTCGCTCCACGACTCCGGGGTTCCGCTAGCGGATCTGCGCTGGATCGTCTTCGGAGGTGCCGTCCTGGCGGGCGCGATCTTCGTCCTCGTTCCCGCGCGCTACGCGCTGATCCTGCCCGTGCTCGTGGTTGCCTATTTCGCCGTCTCGCAGAAGCCGATCGAGGGCAAGTGGCGCGAGGCCTCCACCCTCGATCTCTTCCAGGGCATCACGATTCCCAGGCCCGACTGGATCGACCGCAAGGTCGGGCGAGACGCCGATGTCGCTGCGATCTGGTCGGGGGTTCCCGACCGGTTCTCGATCTGGGAAAACGAGTTCTTCAACCGCAGCCTGCGCCGCTTCTACTACACGCAGGGACCGCTGCCCGGGGACCTGCCGGAGACGGCGCTCACGACCGACCTCGAGACCGGCGTCATGCGCGATCCGAGCGGGAAGGTCGTGCGCGCGGAGTACGTCCTGACCGACGGCTCCCTCGCGCTCGCCGGGCGCGTGATCGCGCTCGACCTCCGCAGGGGAACGCTGCTCTACCGGGTGAAGGGCCCTCTGCGCCGCGTCTCGCACGTCGAGGGCCTCTACCCGCAGGACACCTGGTCGGGCGCCGAGGTCACGTACACGCGGCTGGGCTGCGCGGGCGGGGCGCTCGCGGTCGAGCTGCAGAGCGATCCCGGGCTCTTCACGCGGCCACAGACAGTGGTGGCGTACGTGGGCGGGAAGGCCGTGGCGAGGGTCTCGGTCCCACCGGTCGAGCGGCGCGTGTTGCACGTCCCGCTGCGCGGGCAGGGAGGCACCTGTGTCGTCCGCTTCAGGATCTCTCAGACAGCAGTTCCGAAGGTCGTCACGAGGGGCGCGAACCCGGATCCACGGCGGCTCGGCGTCCACTTCAACCGCTTCAGCTACTCGCCGTGAGTGAGTAGGTGCGCATTGCCTTTGACGTCTCCCCGTTGTCGCACCCCAGGAGCGGGATCGGCAACTACCTTCGGGGCTCGCTCGCCGGGCTCGCCGAGGCGGCGGGGGGCGAGCACGAGATAGTCGCCTTCGCGCCCACGAGTCCGCGCGGCCTGAAGGCGATCCCGCAGGCGCTCGAAGGCATCCCGGTCGAGCTTCGGCTCAGGTTCCTGCCCTTTGCCCACTTCTGGCGTCAGGGGTGGAGCCGCCTGAGCCGGCCCGGCGTCGAGCGCTTCCTCGGGCCCATCGACGTCCTGCACTTCTCGGACTGGATGTACCCGCCCCAGCGCGCCGGGATCCGGGCCACGACCATCCACGATCTCGTCCCGCTCTCGCACCCGGAGTGGGTGCAGGGCCGGACGCGGCGCATGCACGCGGCCAAGTACCGGAACACCGCCGCGAGCTGCGATCTCGTCTTCACCAACTCGGAGCACACGAAGCGCGACGTCGTCGAGCTACTCGGGGTGCCGGAGGCACGCACGCGGGTCGCCCACCCGGGAGTCGACGAGCGCTTCTCGCCCGAGGGCGAGCGGGCCGATCTCGGACAGCCCTACGTCCTCGCGGTGGCCACGCTGGAGCCGCGCAAGAACCTGACCACTGCTCTCGACGCCTTCGCCGTCCTCGGGCGCGACGACCTGCTGCTCGCCGTGGCGGGGGCCGAGGGCTGGGGCGAACAGCCAGAGCTCGACCGGCCCCGCATCGTCCAGCTCGGGTACGTGACGGACAAGGAGCTTGCACGCCTGTATCGCGGCGCGTCCGCGTTCGTCTATCCCTCGCGGTTCGAGGGCTTCGGCATGCCGATCGTCGAGGCCATGGCGAGCGGCGTCCCCGTCGTCGCTTCCGCGCACCCTTCCCTCGACGAGGCCTCGGGAGACGCCGCCCTGCGGGCCGATCCCGAGGATCCAGCCGCGCTCGCCGAGGCGCTGCGACGGGCGCTCATGGAGCGGGAACGCCTCGTCTCTGCAGGGCTGGCGCACGCGCGGCGCTTCACCTGGGCCCAGACGGGCCGCGTCTTCCTCGCTGCTTACTCTGAGACACTCTGACCAATGCGCGTCGGGCTCGACGTCTCGCCGCTCGACCAGACGCGCGCGGGAACCGCGCGCTATCTCGCGCAGCTCGAAGGGCTGGTGGACGTCGAGCTCGTCCGGCTCGCGTTCCGGGGCCGAGGCCGGGCGGCGACGGTGGTGCGGGATGCGCTCTGGTATCCACTCGGCTTGCCGCGTCGCGCGCGGCGGTCGAGGCTCGAGGTCCTGCACTGCCCGACCTTTCGGGGCCCACTCTCCTCGCCCGTTCCGCTCGTTGTCACGGTTCACGACCTCGCCGTCTTGCGCCACCCGGAGACGTTCAACCTCTGGACGCGGCGCTACAGCCGTCTCTGCGTGCCTCGGGTGGTGCAGGCGGCGAGGAAGGTCATCGCCGTCTCCGAGTTCACGAAGGGGGAGCTCATCGCCCTACTCTCCGTCCCCGAGCCGAAGATCCGCGTGATCCCGAACGGCATCGCGCCGGTCTTCTCGCCGGATGGGCCGGCCGCCGCAGGCGTCTACGTGCTGGCCGTCGCGACGCTGGAGCCGCGGAAGAACCTGGAGCGGGCCCGCGAGGCGGCGCGCATCGCCGGACTCGAGTTGCGTGTCGCAGGCGAGCGCGGCTGGGGCGGCGTCGGCGTCGACGGTTGGGTCGGCCGGATCTCGGACGACGAGCTCGCGGCGCTCTACCGCGGGGCCCGCTGCCTCGTCTACCCCTCGCTCTACGAGGGATTCGGGCTGCCCGTGCTGGAGTCGATGGCCTGCGGGACCCCTGTGGTGACGAGCCTCGGGGGTGCGACCGAGGAAGTGGCGGGAGGCGCAGCCGTCCTCGTCGACCCGCGTGACTCCAGCTCCATCGCCGCCGGGATCGCCGAGGCGGAGTCGCGACGCGACGAGCTGCGGCGCCTCGGCCTCGCGCGTGTGCAGGCCTTCGGCTGGGAGCGCGCGGCCCGCGAGACGGTCGAGGTCTACCGGGAGGCGGCCGCGTGACGGCGTTGGTGGTTATCGACGCCGACGTGCTGGGCCGGCAACGTACGGGGGACGAGACGTACGTGGAGAACCTGCTGCGGAAGCTTCCGGAGCTGGCCGCCGATGAGTTTCGCTTCGCCGCGCTGAGCCGGCGGCCGGAGCTCGTCCCAGAAGGAGTCGAGGCGGTCACGGTGCCCGCACGCTCGCAGGAGCTGCGCATGGCGTGGTCGGTGCCGCGGGCCCTCGATCGCCTGCGCCCGGCCCTCGCGCACTTCCAGCACGCCCTGCCGCTTCGCTGCCCCTGCCCGGCGGTCGTGACGGTGCACGACCTCTCCTTCGAGCGGGACCCTCGCACGATGAGCCTCTTCGACCGGCTGACGTTCAAGGCGGTCGTGCCGCGCGCAGCCCGTCGCGCGGCCCGCGTCCTGGCGGTGTCCGAGCGGACGAAGGCCGACCTCGTCGAGCTGTACGACATTTCGCCGGAACGGATCGCGGTCACTCCTCACGGTGTCGATCCCGCCTTCGGGCCTGGTGCACGGGAACGGGACTCGTACCTCCTCTTCGTGGGAGCCGTGCAGGAGCGAAAGGACCCGCTGGCGGCGGTCGAGGCATCACAGGAGCTCGGCCTGCCGCTCGTCATCGCTGGTCCCGAGAAGGATCCGAAGCTCGCCCTCGAGCTCCGCCGTCGCGGCGCCGACGTGCGCGGCTACGTCGAGAAGCTGGAGCTGGCGGAGCTGTACCGGGGCGCGGCCTGTCTCGTCCTCCCCTCTCGCTACGAGGGCTTCGGCCTGCCCGTGCTGGAGGCCATGGCGTGTGGGACTCCGGTCGTCGCTTACGCGGACCAGGCACTCCTCGAAGTGGCCGGAGACGCAGCGGTGTTCGCGGAACCGGGCGGTCTCGTCGAGGCGCTCCGCCGCGCGCTGGCCGACCGAGAGCGGCTGTCCGCGGCGGGGCTGCGGCGTGCCGCGGCGTTCTCGTGGGACGAGACCGCACGGCGCACGCTCGCGGTCTACCGGGAGGTGCTTGCGCGCCGATGAAGGTGTCTGCCGTCGTCGTCTCCCACGGACACCGCAGCGAGCTGGCCGAGTCGTTGCCCGCGCTGCGCCCCCAGGTGGACGAGCTGATCGTGATCGCCAACGTGCCGGGCAGCGCCCCCGCGGACGAGCAGAACGAGCGCGTGATCTCGAACGACCGCCCGCAGAGCTTCGCCGCCAACGTGAACGCCGGCAGTGCCGCGACCACCGGTGAGCTCGTCCTGGCGGCGAATCCGGACGCTGTGCCCGAGCCTGGCGCGGTGGGCGTCCTCCGCGACTTCATGGAGTCGCGGCCGCGCTGCGGGATCGCAGGACCGCGGCTCGTGAATCCGGACGGGTCGTGGCAGCCGTCGCGTCGGCGCTTCCCGACGGTCGGCGGGACGGTCGTGCGCCGCACCCCGCTGAGGTCGGTCTTCCCTCCCCTCCGCCGGCAGCGGGACCACTACCTGCTCGATGAGCAGCCGAGTGAGCCCGTGCAGGCGGACTGGATGCTCGGCGCCTTCCTCCTGCTCCGGCGAGAGATGCTCGAGGAGCTCGGAGGCTTCGACGCGGGCTTTCGCATGTACGGCGAGGACATCGACCTCTGCTACCGGGCCGCCAAGGCGGGCTGGGAGCGCTGGTACGTGCCGACGGCGATCGTCCGGCACCGCTGGGACGCCTACACCGATCGCCGGCTGCTCACGCGCAGAACGCTCTGGCACTGGCGGGGAATCCTGCGCTTCGTGCGCAAGCATCCGGAGCGCCTCAAGGCTCTCGTATGAGCACGGCGCAGAAGTATGAGAAGAAGGCGGAGCGCTGGAGCGAGCAGGCCTACGCGGACTCGGCCGCGTACCTCGCGCACCGCGCGGAGCTCGTCGTCTCGCTCGGAGTGCCGCTCGAGCCGGGCGACCGCGTGCTCGATCTCGCGTGCGGGGACGGCGGCCTGGCGGGACTGCTCCTCGCCCGCGGTCTCTCTTATCTCGGCGTCGACGCGAGCGAGGCGATGGTGGCGGCTGCGCGGCGGCGCCTCGGAGACCGGGCCGAGATCGCGCACGCCGACCTGAACGACTACGCGCCGCCGAGTCCGGTCGCCGCCACCACGTGCTTCCGGGCCCTCTACTACGCGCGCGACCGCGCCGCGTTCTTCCGTCGCGTCGCGGGCTACACCGAGCGCAAGCTCGTCTTCGACCTCAATCCGCGTCAGTACCGGCCGGGTGCCGTCCTCGCCGAGCTCCGGTGGGCCGGGTTCACGGAGGTCGAGCTCCGCCCGTTCTTCGTCCCGCAGACCGTGGCTCTGCCGTCGCCGCTGGCCGCCGCCTTTCGTGCCGCAGAGCAGACGGGCCCGCTCGCCCGCCTGGCGCTCCGCTTCCGTTTCACCTACCTGGTCGCTGCCTCCCGCTAGCCCTTCCGTCAGGTGGCGGCGGAGCTAGGCTTCGCCCGGCGGGAGCCGGTACCGGCCGGAGGCGCTAGCGAGAAGCTGAAGCTGACCTGGGCGCCGAGCCGGCGCCGGTCCGACTCCCCGTAGTCGGACGGCGAGAAGGTCGGGGAGACGGCCACCTCGATCCGGAACGGCGGCCTCGGCGTCGGAATAACGAACCTCTTCCTAGCGCCGGCACGCACGATCCAGCGCCGGACCACCGTCACGCGGCCCAGGTGAGGCTGCCGGTCGGAGCCCTTGACCAGCCGGCCGAGCCGGATGACGACGTTGCCGGGCCTGATCGGCGCCCCGTTCGCGGCGGCGCGGGAGACCGTCACCAGCGCGTAGCCCGGCCGGCCGCCGGGCGTCGTGTAGCGGGAGTAGGCGGCGGTCGCTACAGGGCACGGCGTGGCCGGGCAACCGGTCCAGCCGTCTTGGAAGAGCCCGTCCTGAGAATGGGCGAGGCGTAGGGGGCCGTCAACTCGGTAGACGGTCCAGCGGCCGAACGTGCCCACGACCCGTCCTGCGACGTCCACGCCCGGTTCGGCCACGACGTACGGGACCTTCGGGTCGGGGAAGAGCCGGCCGTCCACGGCTGCGAGGTCCGGGGTCAGCGTCGGGCCGGGCCCCGGCGCGGGAGAATTGGGGTCGACGCTCCAGACCTGCTTCAGCGATCGGTTCCAGAACTCGGTCAGCCAGATTCCCGTCGGGTCCTGCACCTTCTGTCCCAGGTAGAGCGCGGGCTGGCCATTGTCGGCCGCGTCGAGCCAGTTTGTCGGCTGCGGAAAGTTGCTGAGCAGCGTCCGCGAGTACGCGTTCGACCCGTTCGAGAACGAGATTTGCCCCGCCAGGGTCCAGGCGAGCACGAGGCCACAGCCGAGGGCCGCCACCGCGACCGAGGCCCCGCGACGCCGGGCGAGGACGGTCGGCAGAAGCAGGAGCAGCACCGAGATCGCGAGCGTCGCGAGGAGCACCCACATGGCGATGTCCGCCGTGAAGGCGAGATTGCGATTCGCCATCTCGACGATCGCCAGGCCAGGCGCATCCGAGTAGAAGTGAACGTGGATCCCGTAGTCGGCCCCATCGTTCAGGGCCACGATCAGGTAGGCGACGAAGCCGACGACGCACGCGAGCGGCACGAGCCGCACCCGGGGGCGGTCGATCCAGAGGCCCATGGCGGCCAGGAGGAGCGGGCTGAGGTAGATGAGGTTGCGCTCCTCGACGCGCGTGGCGAACACGGTCGAGAGAAAGGCGGCCTTGTTGGCCGTGTAGAGGCCGAAGCAGAGGATCGCGGCGAGCACGACCGCGGTGAAGGCTCTGAGTTCGGGCGTCCGCCGCTCGTGCCGCGGGCGGAAAAGCGCCGTCAGGCCGGCGACCACCGGCAGCACGCCCAGCCCGATTGTCACCGCGCCCCCCGCCCAGAGCCCGTACTCGATCATACGGCCGCGGTAGTGGCCGCTCGAGGTGGCCCAGGTGTGTGAGCGCCAGCCGACGAGCGCGCTGAAGAGCACCAGCGCTACCACGGCGAGCACGACTGCCCCGACCCAGTCCCACGTCGACCACGACGACCGCCACCGCCTGCCGCGCTCGCTCGTCCAGAGCATCACCAGGGCGGCGAGGAAGAAGACGACCGCGACGATGGCCAGCTGGCCGCGCACGAGCGGGGCCAGCAGCGACACAACGACCGCGCCCGCGACCCAGCCGCGGCGGCGCGTCGCGAGGGCCTTCACGATCAGGAAGAAGCAGAGCGCGGCGTAGGGATAGGCGAGCGGCTCGGAGACGATCATCGGCGCGTAGGCGAGGGCGGGAATCGCACCCGCGGCGGCCGCAGAGAAGAGCGCAGCAGGCTTCGACACGATCGTGCGGGCGAGAAAGTACGTGGGGAAGACGGCCGCTGTCATCGTGAAGACGCCGATGTACTTCACGACCGCGTACGCGTCGCCCACCGATGCCAGGCGCCACGCCGGCGCCAGGAGATAGACGTAGAGCGTGTCGAAGTAGTGCGGTTCTCCCCGGCGGGCCGCGTGCCCCGTCTCGGCGATCGAGCGCGAGAGCTGGGAGAACTCGAGCTCGTCTGAGAAGAGCCACGGGGAGGCGTGGTTGCGCGCCTGCCACGCGTAGAGCATGCAGAGCCACAGAAAAACGCTCAGCAGCGGCACAGCCGCGACGATGCGGTCGAGCCAGGTCCGTCGGGCCGCGGCCGCCTCTTCCGGGGCGGCGACGCTCGTCACTCCGCGGCCGCCCCCAGCACGGCAAGCGGGTCGAGATCGTGCTCGCGGCGCACGAAGCGACAGGGCACGCCGGCCTCGGTACACGCGCGAACGACCTCGTCGAGGCGGTCGCGGGGCGCATTCGGGATCGTGACCAGCACCACGTCCGGCTGGGCGAGTTCGAGCACGCGGCCGGTGTCCGAAAGCATGCCCACCACCGGGACGCCCTGAAGCCGCCGCCGCCGGAGTTTGGGATCGTCGTCGACGAACCCCACGACCTGCTCGCCCGGCGTCTCGCGGAGCTCACGCAGCAGGCTCCGGCCCCCGCGACCTGCACCGACGATGAGCGCCCTCCGCCGTCCGCGGCGGTCCTTGAGCGTGGTCAGAGCGCGGAAGAGTGCGCGCTCCCCGAAGCGCGAGGCGCCGACGAGAACGGTCGCGAGCAGCGCGTCGACCACGTACGTGGCGAGGGGGAAGTCGGCGAAATTCCCGTTCGTGCCCCAGACGACGCCGACGCCGATCACCTCCGAGAGGGTGACGCCGAGCACGACCGCGCCGGCCTCCCGCGCCCCCGCATAGCGCCAGACTCCTGCGTACAGCCCGAGAGGGATGAAGCAGGCGTAGCGGGCGGCAAGGATGACCGGAAGCGAGAGCAGGAAGACGTGCTTCTGGTTGGCCGTGCCGCTGCCCTGGATCACGAGCAGGTAGGCGGCCGAGAGGGCGGCCGTGATCAGGGCGAAGTCGATCAGCACCTCCGCCAGCCGGCGCGGATTCAGGAGGATGATTCGCAGGGGGACCGGGCGCGGCGTGGCGGGCGCGCTGTCGTGCTCGAGGTCGGCCAGGAAGCCGGCCAGCTGGACGAGCAGCGCGAAGCTGATCAGGACGCCGACGAGCGTGAGCCGCTCGTTGCCGAGGCCGCTGTAGCCGAGCGCGGTGGCGCCGAGCGCCGCGGCGATCGCGGCCAGCAGGACGACGGTCCGCTTCTCGGACAGACCGCTGCGCACGAGGCGGTGCGAGGCGTGGTCGCGGCCGCCGCGATAGACCGGGCGTCCTTCGATCAGGCGCACCCCCGTCACGAGTGCCGTGTCCAGGATAGGCACGGCCAGGACGAGCAGAGGCAATATGAGCGTGGCCACGGTCGTCTGCGCCACCTTCCAGCTCGTGGCGAGGGCGAGCGCCGCCAGCCCGAAGCCCAGCACCTGAGCGCCGGAGTCGCCCATGAAGACGGCCGCCGGGAGCCGGGGGCGGAAGTTGAACGGCAGGAAGCCGAGCGCGGCGAGGGCCAGGCCGAGCGAGAGCACGAGCAGGAGACGCTCGTGGTGGATCGTGACCGAGTCGATCGCGAAGAAGGTGGCTGCGATCACCGCCATGGTTCCCGCCAGCCCGTCCATGTTGTCGAGCAGGTTGAAGGCGTTCGTGATCCCCACCAGCCAGAGCACACCCACGAGCGCCGCGAGCGCGTCGTTCGAGACGACGTGCACCGAGAGGCCGGTGGAGAGGACGAGCGCCCCGGCCCCCACCTGCGCCGCTAGCTTCGCGGGGGGAGGCAGGGAGCGGATGTCGTCGACGAGCCCCGCCACGAAGACGATCGTGCAGCCGCCGAGGATGCCGAGCAGCTCCTGGCTCGCGTGCACTCCCGATGCGGCCACCGCCGCCAGGACCCCTGCCCAGAGTCCGACGAAGATGCCCACGCCGCCGAAGGAGGGCGTCTCCTGCTGTGCCCAGCGCTCCCCGGTCGGACGCGAGACGATTCGCCGTGCGGCGGGCAGGCGCAGCAGGGCCCAGATGACCACTGCGGCGACCGGAAGAGCGACGACCACCGGGAACGCGCTCACGGTACCGCCCCTCGAGAGCTCTCAAGCGGCACGACGGCGAAGCGTACTGAAGCGCTGTTAAGCAGGTGTTTGGCCGTCCCGGCCGTACAGACTACGCCCAGGCCGTGACGCTCCCATCCCTCGACGCACTCCGCTGCCCCGTCTGCGGGAGCCCGCTCTCCGCGGAGAAGGGCGGGCTGCGCTGCACGGGCTGCGGGGCGTTCTACCCGGTCGAGGACGGCATCCCGCGCCTGCTCGACGACCGGCTGCCGGGGATTGCCCGCAAGCGTCGCGAGATCGAGGGTTGGGCGGCCATGGCGAGGGTGCAGGGTTGGTACGAGCCCGACGACGAGGTGGACGCTCACCTTCCGTATGTCTGCCGCGATCTCGGCTGGGACGACAAGACCTGGCGGGCGACCGAGCACTCCTTCACGCTCCTGCTGGGTCGCCACGTCCGGGCCGGGATGCGCGTGCTCGAGGTCGGCGCGGCCAAGTGCTGGGGGGCGCAGCACCTGGTCCCGCGCGGCTGCGAGTACGTGGGCACGGACATCCTCGCCGATCCCAAGATCGGGCTCGGCCGCGGCGCCTTCTACGAGGAGCGCGTGGGCGAATTCGCGCGGGTGCAGGCGGACGGCGAGCACCTGCCGTTCGCGGATCGGTGGTTCGACCTAACCTACTGCGTCGCCGCGCTGCACCATGCGCTCGACCTCGGTGCCATGGTGCGCGAGATGGCACGGGTGACCCGGCGCGGCGGCGTGGTCGCCGCCCTGAACGAGGGCACCCGCGCCGTCGGCACGTCGGCCGAGGTGCCGGAGCAGGCCGAGGAGAAGGGCTACGGCATCAACGAGCACGTGCACACGCTCTACGCGTACCTGTGGGCGTTCGTCCGCGCCGGGCTGGCGCCGCGGCGCGTGGAGCAGGCCGAGGGCTACGGGGAGCTGGCAGAGCGGCGCGTCGCGGGACGCCTGCTCCGCCTGCCGGTGGGCGGGCGCAGCGCGGCGACATTCTTCACCCAGACCTGCCGTGGGTACTCCGGCGTCTCGATCTACGCGCGCCGGATCCGCCTTTGACGGCGCTGCTCGAGGTGCTGCGCTGTCCCGTGTGCGGTGCCGAGCTGCAAGAGACAGGCGGTGGGCTGGCCTGCACCGGCTGCGGGCGGGAGTTTCCGGTCGAGAACGGGATCCCGCGGCTGCTCGACGATTCGCTCCCGGGGATGCCGGAGAAGCGGGCAGAGATCGCCGGGTGGGTGGCTAAGGCGCAGGCCGAGAGCTGGTACGAGCGCAACGACGAGGTCGATGCCGTGCTGCCCTACATCTGCCGTGAGCTGGGGATCGACGATTCCGACTGGCGGGCGACGGAGCACTCGTTCTCCGTCCTGCTCGACCGGTATGTGGAACCGGGAATGAGCGTGCTCGAGGTCGGCGCAGCCAAGTGCTGGGGGGCGCAGCACCTGATTCCGCGGGGCTGCGAGTACGTGGGCACGGACATCCTGGCTGACGCGAACATCGGCCTCGGGCGAGGCACGTTCTACGCGGAGCGGGTGGGCGAGTTCCCCCGCGTCCAGGCGGACGCCGAGTACCTGCCCTTCGCCGACGAGTCGTTCGACCTCCTCTACTGCGTGGCCGCGCTGCACCACGCGCTCGACCTCTCGCGGATGGTCTCGGAGATGGCCCGCGTCGCGCGCCCGGGCGGACTCGTCGCCGCGTTGAACGAGGGCACGAGAGCGATCGGGAGGAGCGCCGACGCCCCTTCGCAGCGCGCCGAGCGCGAGCTCGGCATCAACGAGCACGTGCACACGGTCTGGGCGTACGTGCGCGGCTTTCGGCGGGCCGGCCTGCGGATCCGCCGCGTCGAGCATGCCGACGGCGAGTTCCGGACCCGGCTCGGCCGCGTTCTCAAGCACGTGCCCAAGGTGGGCTGGAGCGCCGCCTCGGTCCTTGAGCAGAGCCTCAGCGGCTATTCACCGGTCACGCTCGTGCTGCGCCGGCCGGGTGGGTATTCCGGCGTGTCCGTCTACGCTAGGAAGCCGTGACCGAGCCCGTGGCCGTCTACGCCGACCTGTTCCGCTACCGGGAGCTCTTTTCCAGCCTCTTCCGGCGCGACCTGCGCTCGAAGTACAAGGGATCGGTGCTCGGCGTCGCGTGGTCGCTGGCGAACCCGCTGGCGCTCATGGGCATCTACTTCCTTGTGTTCGCCGTGCTCTGGCGGATCGCCGACCTCGACCACTACGCCTTGTACCTGCTTGCCGGGCTTGCCATGTGGATCTTCTTCTCGACTTCTCTCCAGGCTGCGGCTCGGTCGATGCTCGACTATGCGGAGCTGATCAAGAAGGTGCGCTTCCCGCGCCAGCTCGTCGCCTTCTCTGTCGTAGCGACGCAGCTCGTCACGTTCGTGGTCATGCTCGGCATCCTCATTGGGGTCAGCCTCATAACCGTGCCGCGCGCCCGCGACACGGTCTGGCTGTCGATTCCGCTCGCAGTCCTGTTCGTGGGGCTCGTGTTGGGAGCCGCTCTCGTCGTGGCCTCGGCGAACGTCGTCTTCCGTGACGTCGAGCACATCCTCGCGGCCGTGCTGCTGCCCTGGTTCTTCCTAACACCGATCCTCTACCGCTTCGAATCGATCGCAGGATTTCAGCGGCACCACACGGTCGTGGAGCTGCTGCGATGGGGCAACTTCGTCACGCCGCCGATCTACGCACTTCGCGACACGATCTGGAGGGGTGAGCTGCCGCGTGCAGCCGACGTGATCTATCTCTGTGTCGCCGCCGTGATCGCGCTTGGACTGGGCGCGCTCGTGTTCAGCCGGGTCGACGACCGCATCGCGGTCGAGCTGTAGCGACTCGGCCTGGACTCCTTACGCTTTCGCGGCCGTAACGGTGTTTGGTGGTCAGCTTTCGCCTGGTCGTCCCATTCGCCTCGACGACTGTTGCGGCATTGCTCCTGCCCTTGGCGTGCGCTAGCGCGCCCGAAGCACACGCGCCACGAGTCGGCAGCGGTGGAGTCACCATCCTGCTCGCGAAAGGCTGGCACGCGCTCCCGGTCGTGGCGCCGGCGCCCAGCATGCACGTAGGGGATCCGGTCACACGGATCGTGGTCGCCTCGGCTCCGATCGAGCGTGGTAGGGGCTGCAACGACGTCGACTACTCGTTTTCGACCACGGCGGTCGCTCTCGTCGTCCTGGAGTGGGTTCGGCCTACTCCAGGTCGCCTGCCGCCACGCCCGCGTCACTTCACGTCCAAGAACCTCACCATCCGCGCACCGCCGGCAATCGAGTGCTTCAAGGGATCCGGAGGAAGCATCGCGTTCGCCGAGCAGGGGCGGCGCTTCGACGCCTTCGTGCTGCTGGGCCGACGCGCGTCACCGCGGTTGGCAGACCGAGCGCGTGCCGTGCTCGGCACGCTCAGAGTCAGGAAGCGCTAGCGCATCGACAGCCGCGCCGCGAAGCTCTGCGCTACCCGCCGATACCCCCGCATTGGATGATCACGCGCTTGCTCGCTCGGCTGTTCGGGCCCTTGATCGTTAGGCGGACCCCGTAGCAGCTCAGCGGATTGCCGAGTGATTCGACGCCGCCGTAGTGCTCGGGCGGAATCGGGTCGTCGACCCGCACCGGCCCGCACGGTTTTCCGAGCCAGGCCTCTCCCAGAGGGACGAGCCACGGCGGCCGATCGACGACGCTCCGGACCTGGAACCAGTGCTTGCGGGACACGAGAAAGTGCCGGATGCCGAACTCAGGGTAGATGTCGTCGGACACGCGGGCACAGACCGTCGCTCGCAGCCGCACGCCGTAGAGCGGGCGGCCCTCCCACGACCCGAGCCTTACCACGGAACCGCTGAGCTTCTCGATGCGAAGCGATGCTTGGGGAGGCCCGGGTTGGGTCGCGCTCCCGCAGGCCGAGACCAGAGCGCACGGGCCGAGCAGCCCAGCCAAAGCTTTCGCTCGCACGCCTCGCGCTATGGTGGGCGCCATCGGAGCACGATACGCCCGTCGTAGACCCACGGCTCGTTCGGGGGAGGAGCGAAGGCGGGCAGCCCTTCCACCTCTGGGAGGCACTCGAGCTCGATGCCTCGGAGCACCGACGGACAGAGCAGCGGCTGCGAGAAGCCCGGCACCCGCCCCGGGCCCGGAGCCCACGGAGCAAGCGCCCGGCGCAGCCGCCGCGGCGCCTCGATCGAGCCGGCGACCACGCCATACCCCTCGCGGTGCGCGGCCAGAACACGCTCGGCCCAGTCCGACGCGGCCTCCAGCCACCCGGGCACGTGCACCTCAGCCACCTCGTCCAGCGCCTTCGCTTCCACCCGCGGCAACACCTCGACCTCGCGCTGCGGAGGTTCGCCACCTACCTCGCCGAACCACGCTCTCCGCTCGGCGACGAGGTCGAGCGCGAACCGGTAGCGGCCCGGCGGGATGGGGCAGCGAACCGCGACTTCTACGTCGACTCGCTCCCCGGGCGCCACCGGTTCCGTCAGGGGGGTGCGGAGGCCGTCCCAGACGATCGGATTGGCGAGGTCGTCGAGCCAGTGGTAGGAGGCCTTGACATCGTCGCGCCATGCGGCCGTCCCCGCGTTCTCCAGCTCCACGCGGGCGCGCGTCAGGATGCCGGCCCGGGGCTGCTCGAGCTCCCAGGCGTGAAAGCAAACGGCGAGAGGGGCGGCCATGCCGAGCTAGTGTATGGCGCCCCTTCCGGGGCATGCCCTCCGGCCTCCGGCGGCTGCAAACCTTCGCGCTGCTGCGTCCTCGGTCGCGCCCATATCCTCCAGATATGAACGCCTCCAGCGTCCTTGCCTCGCGTGGTTTTCGCGCGCCGGAGGCGTGGCAACATGGCCGGAAGGGACGCTAGGCCCGTGCCAGCTCCGCTCCTCGTTCGCGCCTGCCGGCGAGAGCCGGTGGAGCGCACGCCGGTGTGGTTCATGCGTCAGGCCGGGCGGTCGTTGCCCGAGTACCGCGAGATCCGCGAGCGCTACGGCCTGTTCGAGATCGTGGCCCAGCCAGAGCTGTGTGCGGAGGTGACGCTGCAGCCGCTCCGGCGGCACGGCGTCGATGCTGCCGTGATGTTCACGGACATCATGTTCCCCGTCCTCGGCATGGGAGTCGAGGTCGAGCTGGTCGAGAGCGTCGGCCCGGTCGTCGCGAAGCCCGTCCGCACCCTTGCAGACGTCGAGCGCCTGCGCGTTCCCGACCCCGAGGAGTCGGTGCCGACCATCCTCGAGGCCGTCCGGCTCGTGCGCGCGGAGCTCGCCTCCGACCAGGCGGTCGTCGGCTTCTGCGGCGGGCCGTTCACCGTCGCCGGATACCTCGTCGAGGGGCGCCCCACGCGCGACTTTCACGCCGTCAAGGCCCTCATGTACCGGCAGCCCGAGGTCTGGCACGCCCTGATGGAGAAGCTCGCCGCCACCTTCGGCGCCTACGTGACCGCGAAGGTGCGTGCCGGCGCCGACGTGATCCAGCTCTTCGACTCCTGGGTGGGCGCGCTCTCGCCGGCGGACTACGAGGAGCTCGCCGCCCCGTACTCGGCGCGGATTCTTGCCGCGCTCGACTGTCCGACCATCCATTTCGGGACGGGCACCGCGGGTCTTCTCCACCACATGGCCGAGGCGGGCGGCGACGTGATCGGGCTCGACTGGCGGGTGGAGCTCGACCGCGCATGGGCGGTCGTGGGCCTCGATCGCGGAGTGCAGGGAAACCTCGATCCGGCCGCTTTGCTGGGCCCGTGGGAGCGGGCCAGCGAGGCCACGCTCGAGGTGCTGCGGCGGGCGGGCGGGCGGCGCGGCCACGTCTTCAACCTGGGCCACGGCGTGCTGCCGGAGACTGATCCGGACGACCTCGGCCGTCTCGTTGAGCTCGTGCGCGAGCGGACGACCGTCGCTGCGAGCGTGTGAGCACGGCCGTCGTTCTGATGGCGTACGGGAGCCCGGAGCGGCTCGAGGACATTCCCGCCTACTACGCCGACATCCGCGACGGTCGCCCGATCAGGTCGGACCTGCTCGATGACCTCGTCGAGCGCTATCGCAGCCTTGGGATCGGCGAGGGGCCGAACCCGCTGAACCAGATCACGGAAGAGACGCGAGCGGCGCTCGAGCGCGAGCTCGAGCTGCCCGTCTTCACCGGCATGAAGCACTGGACGCCGCGGATCGGGGAGGCGGCGCAGCGAGCGCTCGAAAGTGGCGCCCGCACGATTGCCGGCCTCGTGCTCGCACCGCACTACTCGCGGCTGTCGATCGCCGGGTACCGCGCGCAGCTCGAGAAGGCGCTCGCCAGCCGCGCCGAGCTCGCCTTCGTCGACTCCTGGCACGACGATCCCGGGCTTGTCGAGTTCCTGGCTGCCCGGGTGCTCGGCACGGACGCTCATGTGGTCTTCACGGCGCATTCGTTGCCGGCGCGCATCCTGGACGAGGGCGACCCCTACGAGGAGCAGCTGCTCGGGAGCTCGCGCCTCGTGGCCGAGGCGGGAGGCATCTCCGACTGGTCCTTCTCCTACCAGTCCGAATCGGACACCGGGGAGCCCTGGCTCCAGCCGGACATCCTCGACCATCTGGAGGAGCTCCGGGCCCGCGGCGTCGAGCATGTCCTCGTCTGCCCGGTCGGCTTCGTCTCCGACCACCTCGAGATCCGCTGGGACCTCGACACCGAAGCTGCGGGGCGCGCCGCCGAGCTCGGCCTTCGCTTCGAGCGGATCGAGATGCCAAACGCCGATCCGGCCTTCGTCCACGTGCTTGCGGGCGTCGTCCGCCGCGCCCTGGCTGTACCCTCGAAGCCGTGAAGCACGGCGAGATCCTGATCGACCAGGCGAGCCGCCGCTTTCGCGTCTACCCGCAACCGGTGCGTACGCTCAAGGACGTCGTCGTCCTACGCAACCGGGTCCGCGGGACCGATGTCTGGGCGCTGCGCGACGTCTCGCTGCGGGCCGAGCCGGGCGAGGCGGTGGGGCTGATCGGCCGCAACGGCTCGGGCAAGACGACGCTGCTCAGTCTGATCGCCGGGATCATGAAGCCGACCTTGGGCCGTATCGCTGTCGGTGGCCGGGTCGGCAGCCTACTCGAGCTGGGAGCCGGCTTCCACCCCGAGTTCACGGGCCGCGACAACGTCTACCTGAACGGGGCCATCCTCGGACTGAAGCGCCGGGCGATCCGTGAGCACATGGACGAGATCGTCGCCTTCGCCGAGCTGGAGCGCTTCATTGACCTGCCCGTGCGCACGTACTCGTCCGGAATGGTCATGCGTCTCGGCTTCGCCGTGGCCGCCCATCTGCAGGCGGACGTCCTGCTGCTCGACGAGGTCTTTGCCGTCGGCGACGAGGAGTTCCAGCGCAAGTGCTTCGGGAAGATCTTCGAGTTCAAGCAGCGTGGCGGGACGATCGTCTTCGTGTCGCACGACGCAGCGGCAGTCCAACGGCTGTGCGAGCGGGCGGTGCTGCTGCGGGAGGGAAGGGTCGAGATCGACGGTCCCGCACGGGACGCCATCTCCCGCTACCACCGGCTGTTGGCAGACGAGCGCGAGCCCGCCGAGCGCGGGGCGGGCCTGAGCGAGTATGGAAGCGGCGAGGTGCGGATCACAGGCGCCAGGCTCCTCGGCCCCGAGGGCGAGGAGCGATCGCAGTTCTCGCCCGGCGAGCCGATGTCCGTCTTGCTCGAGCTCGCCGTCGCGAGCGTGCTGCCGCCGCCCAGGCTCTCCTTCGAGCTGCGGGACGACGCCGGCATGGTGCTGGCCGCGGGCACGCAGGACACGTCCGAGCTGGGTTGGGACCAAGCGGCAGGCCGCCGTTCCGTCCGCTTCGACGTCGAGCGGATCCCGCTTGCCGACGGCCGCTTCCATCTCCGCTTCGAGGTCTCCGACACGAGCGGGCGGCACCTGTACCACTGGCTCGACGATGCGCTCCGTTTCATCGTCTATCCCTCGGACGGCGGCGTCGGGCTGGTCAAGATCGACGGCCGCTGGTCGATGGATGAGACGACGGCCGCTGCGACAATTGGAGAGGCATGAGTTCACTCACGTTCCTGGGGCGTCGCTGGCAAGGGAGGCAAGCGAGCGGCGCGCAGCGCAGTACAACCCAGTACGGACAAGCGCCGCGAGCGCAGCATCCTGCCGCCAGCGGCGTCACCCTTCGGCGGAGCCCGGCTCTCACCCCAGAAAGTGCGACGCACTTTCTGGGGGCCCCGGGAAGGCTGCCGGGCCGGAGCCGAAGGGGGCCAGGGGCGTGAGCTACAGGACGTGTGAGGACTGGCCGGAATTGATGGAGATCGCGCCCGATCTCCAGTTCAAGCACTTCACCCTGGACGAGGTCCAACTGCCGGCGGACGCGCTGATGACGCTCGGCGAGATGTCGCTCGACGAGGTCTCGATCTGCTGCGACCTCGCGCACCACGTCTACTTCGCGCGCCATACCGATCCGAAGGTGGTCGAGGCGCTCAAGGCCTCGCACTGGTTCGACCTGACCGAGTGGACGACGAGCGGCCCGGGCGCGGCGCGATCGGGCCGCTTCTAAGACACCGGGACCTCGCGCACGGCATACAGGCGCCACTCGCCGGGGACGCCTTTGAGCTCGGCCAGGCCGCGGTCCTCGAACTCGATCCCGGAGCCGGCCACGAGGTCCTTGACCGTGCTCGACACGAGCACCTCGCCGGCCTCCGCCTGCGAGACGACCCTCGCCCCGATGTGGACGGCGATGCCGCCCACCTTCTGCTCCAGCAGCTCGCATTCTCCGGTGTGCAACCCCGCGCGAACATCGACATCGAGCTCGCCCAGGCTGTCGCGGACAGCGCAGGCGCAGCGGATCGCCCGCGCGGGCCCGTCGAAGGTGGCGAAGAAGCCGTCCCCCGCCGTATCGACCTCCCTGCCGCGAAAGCGGCCGAGCTGGGGTGCGAACCGTCTCGTGGTGCTTCTGCAACAACTCGCGCCAGGCGCGGTCGCCGAGCTCTGCGGCCCGCGCCGTTGCGCCGATGATGTCGGTGAAGAGGACGGTGGCAAGCACACGGTCCGGCTCGGCCTCGCGCGGCGTACCTTCGTTGACTTCGGTGAGAAACCGCTCGAGCTCCGAAAAGAGCCTGTGCTCGTCCCCGACCAGGGGACCGAAGTCCCGGCCAGGTAGCTCGACGAGGCGCGCCTCCGGGATCCGGTCGGCCAGGTAGCGGGAGGAAAGGAAGAAGAGCTGCTCGATCTCCTTCCTGTGGAACAGGAGCTCGGCACGCGAACGAGCGGCAGCACGTCACGCACGTCGACGTCTAGGTTCATGCGCAGATAGGCGGCGGCGGCTCCGGGGCTCACGCTGAGCCGGAAGACACGCGTGAAGGGGAGTCGTTCCTCGTCCGACAGGCTGGGGTTGTTGCGCTGGAGCATCTCGTCGTGGAAGTCCTGCTCACCCCAACGGCGCGCGAACTCGTCGGCCCGCTGTTCCATTTCAGCCCGCGTCGGGAGCCAGGGGAGCTCCGGGCTGCGCACGAAGCGCGGCGTCGAGTGCATCAGCACGAGCCCGGACGTCCGCTCGGGATACGTGGCTGCGAAGAGGATGCACAGCGGGCCACCATCGCCCAACCCGAAGACCACCGCCCGCTCCGAACTGGCCACATCGAGCACGGCTCGGATGTCGTCCATCCGTACCTCGAGTGTCTCGCGTCCCGAAGGACGGTCGGACATGCCCGTGCCACGCTTGTCGAAGACGATCAGTCGCGCGGTCGAGGCCAGCCTGCGCAGGTGGCGCGCGTGCGCAGGGCTTTCCCACGCCAGCTCGACGTGGTGGGTCGTGCTCGGGATCCAGACGAGATCTAGTGGCCCCTCCCCGACGACCTGGTAGGCGATGTTGACGTCGCCCGAGCGCGCATAGCGGGTCTCGGGGATGCTCAGGCCGTCCACGCGAGCACCATCACGCCCTCCCACCACCAGGGCTGGCCGCGGTCCTCGCCGCCGATCTCGAAGACCAGGCGGGCGCGCGGCTGTGACGACAGGTAGTCGTGGGTCGCGCGGCCGACGTCGTCCCAGTCCGAGTCGTCGACGATCAGCAGCGCGCGCTCGGCCAGGTGCGGCTCGATCACCCGAAGGCCTTCGAGCTGGTGCTCGTAGGAGTGGGAGGCGTCGTAGTAGTAGACGCCGACCGTGCGATCGCCAAGCGCGCCCTCCCGCAGCAGGGCGAGAGCGTCTCCCTCGAGGATCGTCGTGCCGTGCGCGCCGAAGCGCTCCAGGTTCGCCTCGAGGTGGGCGCGGCTTGCGGGAGGGAGCTTGCGCCCCTTCACCTCCACTCCAGGAAACGAGAAGTCGTCGAGCCCGACGAAGTCCTTGCCCTCGTTGCCCCGCATGGCCGCGATCAGGCTGGCGCCCATGTAGGTGCCCGCCTCGACGTAGCTCTCTCCGGGCTCCAGCAGGGTCGCCGCCAGGTTGACGAGCGCGATGTTGTTCTCTTCCGCGAGGTTGGGCACGCCGGCAACGATGTCGTCGAAGCGTTGGCCACGGGGGTTTCTGGACTGGGGAAAGTCCTCGAAGAGCTCGGGCAGCTCGCGGGTGAAGCGGTCGACGTCCATGGCCGGGTTAGTGTCCCCGATCATGGCAAGGGTCGTCGTCCTGTCGGGGGGAGTCGGAGGCGCCCGCTTCCTGCGCGGGCTCGTGGACGTCGTCGACCCCACCGACCTGACTGTGATCGGGAACGTCGGCGACGATCTCGAGGTCTGGGGCCTCCACGTCTCTCCGGACCTGGACAGCGTCCTGTACGCCCTCGCCGGGCTCGCGGACGAGGAGCGAGGGTGGGGCCGCGCGGAGGAGACGTGGCACGCGCTCGACGAGGTGGGGCGCTTCGGCGGCGAGACGTGGTTCCAGCTCGGCGACCGCGACCTCGGCTTGCATCTCGTTCGCACCCAGGCGCTCGACCGCGGCGAGCCGCTCTCGAAGATCACCGCCGCCCTCGCCGCCGCCGCCGGCCTCCGTGTGGCCCTGCTGCCGGCGACGGACGACCGCCTGCGGACGCACGTCGAGACCCCTGCCGGCTCGTTCTCGCTCCAGGAATGGTTCGTCGCGCGCGCCCATGCCGACGAGGTCGACGCGGTTCGTTTCGACGGCACCGGCTCGGCCCGCCCCGCACCTGGCGTGCTCGAGGCGCTCGAGGCCGCCGACGCCATCGTGATCGCGCCGAGCAATCCCTTCATCAGCATCTGGCCGACGCTCGCCGTGGAAGAGATTCGAGACGCCCTCGAGCGGCGACGCGTTCGCTGCGTCGCGGTGAGCCCTCTCGTGGGCGGCAAGGCGATCAAGGGGCCCGCCGATCGGATGCTCGAACGTCTCGCCGGTGGGACCGAGCCCCACCGAGTGGCCACCTGCTATCAGGGGCTGATCGACGTGCTCGTCATCGACGAGTCGGACGCAGACGGCGCCGCCGGCGTGAAGCGCGAGGGGGTTCGCCCGGTTGTTACCCGAACGCTGATGACCGATGCGGTTGCGCGGCGCGCGCTCGCCGAGGCGGTGCTGGAATCGGCGCGCTGAGCATCATCCCCGTCGAAGGCCTTCCGGAGATCCGGGAGGGAGACGACCTCGGTGCCCTGATCGCCGAGGCCGCGGACCTCGAGAACGGTGACGTCGTCGTCGTGGCCCAGAAGGCCGTCTCGAAGGCCGAGGGCCGGGTCGTGCATCTCGCCGAGGTGGAGCCTTCAGAGCGCGCGCGCGAGCTGGCGGGAGACGCCGATCCCCGCAGGCTCGAGGTGATCCTGGCCGAGGCGCGACGCATCGTCCGCTCCCGCCCCCCGCTCGTCATCGCCGAGACCCGGCACGGCTTCGTCTGCGCCTCTGCGGGGGTCGACGCCTCGAACGCGCCTGCGCCCGCGACGCTCGTCCTGCTGCCGGTCGATCCGGACGCCTCCGCCGAGCGCATTCGCTCTGGACTGCACGAGGGGACGGGGATCGAGGTGGGCGTGATCGTGAGCGACTCGTTCGGCCGGCCCTGGCGCAACGGGATCACCGACGTCGCGATCGGTGTCGCAGGGCTGAATCCCCTGCTCGACCTGCGAGGACGCCGCGACTCGGTCGGCTACGAGTTGCGGGCGACGGTGATCGCGGTCGCGGACGAGATCGCCGCCGCAGCCGACCTTGCCAGGGGCAAGACGGAGGGGATTCCCGCGGTGGTCGTGCGCGGGCTCGAGCTGGCGGGCGAGGGCACCGCGCAGGAGCTGGTCATGCCCGGCGACCGCGATCTGTTTCGCTAGCCGAGGACCCCCCGGAAGGGGTACGCCGATCGAGCAGGTCGGATGTAGCGTCAGTACGACCGGTTCTCAAGCAGCTTCGAGGGTGTGCCGATATGCAAATCGACGTGGCGCGGTCCAGCGTTACCCCTGCAGTTACAGCCTTTTCCGAGCCCGCGCGGGCCCCTTCGAGCGCGTCCCCGGAGGCGCTGGTCGAGTCGTACCGCCGGCTCGCCGAGGTCTTTCACCATGTGCTGTCGGAGCAGAGCGTGGAGACGCTCCTCGACCGGATCGCGGACACACTTGCCGACCTCGTTCCCTACGACGACCTCCACGTCTACGAGGCCGACGTAACCCGGCGTGTGCTCGATCCCGTGCTCGTACGCAGCAAGTGGCTGCAGGAGGTGATGGGGACGAGCCCGGCCTTCGGCGAGGGCATCACGGGCTGGGCCGTCGTGCACCGACAGCCGGTGCTCGCGAACGAGGCCCATCTCGATTCCCGCGTGGCCTTCGTCCCCGGCACTCCGGTCGAGCCCGAGGCGCTGATCACCGTGCCGCTGATCGCCCGCGGCTCCCTCAAGGGCGCGCTGAACATCTATCGCCTGGGGGTAGGCGCCGCCTTCGACGAGGACGAGTTCGAGCTGGCCAAGTGGTTCGGCGACGCCGCAGCGCTCGCCCTCGACAACGTTCAGGTTCGCGCCCGGCTCGAGCATCAGGCGCAGACGGATTCGCTGACCGGCCTCTACAACCACCGCTTCTTCCACGAGCGGCTCCGCGCCGAGCTGACCAGGGCGAGCAGGGCGCACGACACCGTCGCCGTCCTGATGTTCGACATCGACGAGTTCAAGCGCGTCAACGACATCTGCGGCCACGCCGTGGGCGACCAGATCCTCGTCGCGCTCGCCGAGACGGCCAAGGCACTCGTTCGCAACAGCGACGTCGTGTGCCGTATCGGAGGGGAGGAGTTCGCCGTGATCATGCCGTCGTGCGGCTCCGGCGACGCCCTGGGGCTCGCCCGCCGCCTTCAGCAGCGCCTCGAAGCCCAGCCGATCGATGCCGCCGGGGAGATCACGCTCTCGATTGGTATCGCGCAGGGGCCCGAGCACGCCATGAACCCGCGCGAGCTGGTGGCCTGCGCCGAGACCGCGATGATGACCGCGAAGGTTCGCGGCAGGAACCGCATCGTCGTCTTCTCGGACCTGGCCTCCGAGCGCCCCGACAGCTACGCGAGCGGCCGGGACATCCGCTCCATCGCCCACCTGAAGATGCTCCAGAGCCTGACCGGAAAGCTCAACCGGCTGAACGACGTGAAGGAGATCGGCGAGGTCATCGTCAGCGAGTTACGCGGCCTGATCGACTACCACAGCTGCCGGGTCTCGCTCGTCGAAGGCGACGAAGTGGTGCCGCTGACGGTCTGGGGAGACATCGGTGTAGACGAGGGCGACCTCGGCTCCCTGCGCGTCAAGCTCGGCCAGGGACTCACCGGGTACGTCGCCGAGACGGGCCGGCGCATGCTGATCGGCAATGCGCTCGAGTGCGAGGAGGCGATGCAGATCCCGGGCACCGATCCACTCGACGAATCGGTCGTCGCGGTGCCCCTGCGCTACGGGCCCCGTGTGATCGGCGTCGTCTTCCTCTCCAAGCTCGGCGTGGACCAGTTCGACGAGAACGACCTGCGACTGCTCGAGGTGCTCGCCGGCTATGCCTCCGTGGCGCTCGAGAACGCCCGTCTGTACGAGAGCCTGCGCCGGGAAGCGGACAACGCGAAGGCGTGGCTCGAGTTCGCGGACGCGATGTCTGGAGCGGGATCTCTCCAGACCATCGGGGACCAGACCGTCACGACCGTGGCGCGATTGCTCGAGGCCGAGCAGTGCTCGCTCTGGCTCCAAAACCGTCGCTCGGGCGAGTTCCACTGCGCGGCGTCACACGGCTACGAGGCCGATCCCGACGCCGAACCAATCACGAAGGTGCGGGTCAGCGAGCGGGCCGCGCAAGCGTTCATCGAGAGCCGAAAGACGCCTTTCCTGCTCTCGGCGGACGAGATCCGGGACAACGTGCTCGAGGGCTCCACCGAGCTCCCCTTCAGGCCGGTCGCAATCGCGCCGCTTCGGTCCGGATACGGCTCTAGGGGCTGGATCGTCGTTCGGGAGACCGGCGCAGGAGTCGACCACTTCACGGAGGAGCGGATGCGCCTCCTCGACGGGCTTGCGTATCGCGCGTCGATGGCGCTCCAGAAGGCGATCCTGTATCGGGACCAGCAAGAGAGCGGGCACGTCGCGAGCGCAATGCTGGAGTTCGCTCGCGCGCTCGCCGACGCCGAGGGGCTCGGCGAGATCTACGAGCGGATCGCCGAGCATGCGGCGGCCGCGCTCGAGGCGCCGGAAGCGTTCCTCTGGTTGCAAGATCCATCCACCGGCGAGGTCTGCGCGGAGGCCGTCTACGGGCTCGAAGTAGGCCTGCGCGAGAGGGCGCTCTCGCTCCGTTACTCGCGCGAGATCGCCGAGTCGTTCGTCGATTTCCCCGGGCCCTTCGTCTATCTGCCCGAGGATCATCCGGACGTCCCGGCCGTTCACGACCCGGGTGACGGCTTCCGCTTCGGCATCGCGCCGTTCAGATTCGACGGCGGCCGCATCGGCTTTCTCGTCGCCGGCGCGCCGTCGGTAGGGCCGGCCTTCGACGATCTGCAGCTGAAGATGCTCGCCGGGCTCGCCGACCAGGCGAAGCTGGCAATCGCGAGCGCGCGCTAATCTCGACCCGGATGGTGAAGCTCGAGGTCGTCGAGGGCGACATCACTGCGCTGGAGATCGACGCGATTGCGAACGCGGCCAACAATCACCTCTGGATGGGGGCCGGCGTCGCGGGCGCGATCAAGCGGGCGGGCGGAGAGGAGATCGAGCGGGAGGCGGTGGCGAAGGGGCCGATCGAGGTCGGGGACGCGGTGGCGACCGGCGCCGGCCGTCTTCAGGCGCGGTACGTGATCCACGGCGCGGTCATGGGCCAGGATCTTCGTACCAATGCCGCGCTGGTCCGCGAGACGACACGCCGCTGCCTCGAGGTCGCAGACGGGCTTGCCTGCCGGTCGCTTGCGCTGCCCGCGTTCGGCACGGGCGTCGGAGGGTTTCCGCTCGAGGAATGCGCGCGGATCATGGTGGACGAGGCAAGCTCCTTCGAGCCCGGCTCGCTCGAGCGGGTCGTCTTCGCAGTGTTCGGCGCCGACGCCGAGCGTGCGTTCAGAAGCGTTATCTGAGCCGCGGCAGCACGTCCTCGGAGAACTGCTCGAGGAAGCGCGGCTGGTCCTCGCCGGGGGCGTGGAAGACGAGCTGCGTGAAGCCCATGCCGACGTAGCCGCCGATGCGTTCCACGACCTCGTCGGGATCGGCCGAGACGATGAAGCGGGTGTGCGCGCGGTCGGCCGCGGCGTCGGCGAGCCGTTCCATCTCGATGGGGTCCTCGACGCCCATCTTCTCCTCCGGTGTCAGAGACAGGGCTGCCCACCAGCGACAGGCATCCTTCGCGTACTGCGCGTCGCGGTCGTAGGAGACCTTGATCTCGATCATCCGCGCGATGTCATCCGGATCGCGCCCTGCCGCGCGGGCTCCTTCGGCCACGGCCGCGGTGAGCTCCTCGTACAGCTTCGACCCCTTGCCGCTGGTGCAGATGAAGCCGTCGCCGACCCGGCCGGCGAGCTTGGCGGCGAGGGGACCCGAGGCGGCGACATAGACCGGCACCGGCTCTGCCGGGCGGTCGTAGACGGTCGCCCGCTCTGTGCGGTAGTAGTCGCCTTCGAAACTGACCCTCTCCTCGGTCCACAGCCGGCGGATGAGCTCGATCGCCTCGGCCAGCCGCGCGCGGCGCGCCTTCGCCCCAGGCCACTCGACCCCAGTCGCCGGCGTCTCGTTCATCGCCTCGCCCGTGCCGACTCCGAGGAATACGCGGCCCGGCGCGAGGCAGGCGAGCGTGCCGAAGGCCTGGGCGACGACGGACGGGTGGTAGCGCATGGTGGGCGTCAGCACGCTCGTGCCCAGCACCGCGCGTTCGGTGCGCTCGCTCACGGCCCCCAGCCAGACGAGTGAGGCCGGGCCGTGGCCCCCATGGTGCCGCCAGGGCTGGAAGTGGTCGGACACGGCGACGATCTCGAGGCCGGCCTGCTCTGCGAGCACCGAGTAGTCGAGCAGCTCGCGCGGGCCGAACTGCTCCGCCGAGGCCTTGTAGCCGAGCTTCAGCGTTCCCGCCATGCCGCCAGGTCTTCCGCCGTGTCGACGTCGAAGGCGAGCCCGTCGACGTCGAGGACGACCGCCGTCAGCCCGACCGCCAGAGCGGCCTCCTCGTGGACTCGCGCGCTCGCGCGTTCGCCGAAGTGCGTCTCGAGTACTCCGGGAGGGCGCATGGCGACCGCGTTCGTGCCGCCGTCCTTCGCGCGGGCGATTGCGAGCCCTCGCTGCGGCGTGGACGCCAGCAGCTCCCGCACCTCGGCCGCGTGCAGGCGTGGGAGATCGCCTGCGACGACGACGGCGACGTCCTCCGTCACGACCTCCCGCATCGCCGCCGCCAGCGCGTCGTTCCAGGGCAGCCCACGGTCGTCGAACCGGGGAACGCCGTTGAGCGCCAGCGGCTCCGATGAGACGAGCGTCACCGGCCCGATTCCCGCCTCCTCCACCGCGCCGAGCACGGCTTCGAGCATCTCGTGGACGAGCTCGACACGCTCTCCGGGCGTCAAGGCGGCGGCCAACCTGCTCTTCGCGCCGCCCAGCCGCTTTACCGGCACCAGGGCGTGGGCGGTCATGTCTCGCGCCTCTGGGTCGTCGCTGGCAACGGAGCCAAGTGCGAGGAGCGAGGACAGTACATCTGGGTACGGACTCGCGACGAGGACGCAGGATCCTGCCGCCAGCGGCGACAGGCGGAGGCGGAGCCCGGCTCTGCCGGGCAGATGCCGCAGCCGACCAGGGCCGCGAGACTCATGCCGTGACCATATCGTCGGAACGTATGCTCATCGTGTGGTGTCCCGGGATGATGCGCTCGCGCTGACGACGCTCGACGCTGCCGACCTGCTCGGCCCGGCCCAGGCGCTGCGCGGCCAGGGAAAGGCCCGGCTCGTCACCTACTCGCCCAAGGTGTTCATCCCCCTGACGAAGCTCTGCCGCGACGTCTGCCACTACTGCACCTTCGCCGCCCCGCCCCGCCGCGGCGAGCGGGCGTACATGACGGCGGAGGAGGTGCTCGAGGTCGCGCGAGCCGGTGTGGACGCGGGCTGCACCGAGGCGCTGTTCACCCTCGGAGACAAGCCGGAGCTTCGCTATCGCGTTGCCCGCGAGGAGCTGGCCGCCCTTGGCTGCGAGACGACGATCGAGTACCTGGCGCGCATGTGCCGGCTCGTGCTGGACGAGACGGGCTTGCTCCCGCACGCGAACCCGGGAGTGATGACGCGGGAGGAGCTCGCCCTGCTACGCGAGGCCACCGCCTCTCAGGGGATCATGTTGGAAACGAGCTCGGACCGGCTCTCGGAGCGCGGTGGGCCGCACTTCGGCTCTCCGGACAAGCGCCCGGCGGCCCGCCTGGAGACGATCCGGCTGGCCGGCGAGCTCGCGATCCCCTTCACGACCGGGATCTTGATCGGGATCGGCGAGACACGCGAGGAGCGGATCGAGGCCCTGCTCGCGATCCGCGACCTCCACGTGCGCTACGGGCACGTCCAGGAGGTGATCGTCCAGAACTTCCGAGCCAAGCCGGGGACGCGCATGGCGGATCACCCGGAGCCGGAGCTCGAGGAGCTGCTCTGGACCTGCGCGGCCGCACGGCTCCTCCTCGGACCCTGGATGAACATCCAGGCGCCCCCGAACCTCTCCTACGCCGAGTTCCCGCGCCTGCTCGAGGCGGGCATCAACGACTGGGGAGGGATCTCCCCGGTCACGATCGACCACGTCAATCCGGAGGCGCCCTGGCCGGAGGTGCGGCAACTCGAAGAGGCCACGCGGGCCGCCGGCCTCGAGCCTGCCGCCCGGCTGCCCGTCTACTCCGAGTACGTGGACGAAGCCTGGCTCGATCCGACCGTGCTGACCCAGGTGCTCCGCGCCTCGGACGCGGACGGTCTCGCCCGCCGGGAGCGCTGGGCCGCCGGTGCGCAGAAACCGGTCCCGTTCGTCCCTCGCGATGCCCTGCCCCTCGAAACCCGCGACGAGCTCAGCGAAGAGGAAATCGTCCGGCTGTTCCGCGCGCGTGGCGAGGAATTTCACCGCGTGCTCGCCGCCGCCGACCGGCTGCGGCGTGAGGTGAACGGGGACGAGGTCACGTACGTCGTGACGCGCAACATCAACTACACCAACGTCTGCTACTTCCGCTGCGGCTTCTGCGCCTTCTCGAAGGGCAAGCTGGCCGAGAACCTGCGGGGACCGGCATATCTCGTGGCGACGGACGAGATCCTGCGCCGCTGTCACGAGGCCTGGGAGCGCGGGGCCGTGGAGGTCTGCCTCCAGGGCGGCATCCACCCGCACTTCACCGGCGACTACTACATCGACCTCGTGCAGGCGATCAAGGACGAGCTGCCCGACCTGCACGTGCACGCCTTCTCGGCGCTTGAGATCTGGCAGGGCGCGGCGACCCTGGACGAACCGCTCGAGTCCTACCTCGAGCGCCTGCGCGACGCGGGGCTCGCGTCGCTACCCGGCACCGCGGCGGAGATCCTCGATGACGAGGTGCGCAGGCTCATCTGTCCCGACAAGGTGACGACCGAGCAGTGGCTCGAGGTGCACGACACGGCCCACCGGGCGGGGTTGCGCTCGAACGTGACGATCATGTTCGGACACGTGGACGGGCCGCGAAACTGGGCCCGACACCTCATTCGCGCCCGGGACCAACAGGAGAAGACAGGCGGTTTCACCGAGTTCGTACCGCTCCCGTTCGTGCACATGGAGGCCCCGATGTACCTCAAGGGGCTCGCCCGTCCAGGACCGACGTTCCGGGAGACGCTGCTCATGCACGCGGTCGGGCGCCTCGCCCTCCATCCCCGGATCACGAACGTCCAGGCCTCGTGGGTCAAGGTGGGGCTCGCCGGCGCTGCAGCCGAGCTTCGCGCCGGCTGCAACGACCTCACCGGGACGCTGATGAACGAGTCGATCTCGCGCGCGGCCGGGGCCAGCTACGGTCAAGAGATGCCGCCCGAGCGACTCGAGGAGCTGATCCGCTCGCTCGGCCGTGTGCCGAGGCAGCGCACGACCGTCTACGGAACCCCCGACCCCGAGCGCACGGCGGCGTCATTCGGCGCCGCACCGCTTGCCGAGCCTCTCAACCCGCCCGTCGACACGAGCGACTTGCGCCGGCCCGTGAAGCTGGTCCGTCCCGGCCTTGCCGTCGCCTGACGACGAGCGGGTCGCCCGGCTGGCGACGGCCGGCCCCGACGGCCGCCCGCACGTCGTGCCCATCTGCTTCGCGCTCGACGGAAACACGCTGTACACGGCGGTCGACGAGAAGCCCAAGCGGACGCGGGGGCTTCAGCGCCTGCGGGACATCGAGGCCAACCCGCAGGTCGAGGTGCTGATCGACCACTACGAGGAGGACTGGTCGCAGCTTTGGTGGGTGAAGCTGCGCGGGACTGCGCGGGTGGTCGATCGCGACGAGCGGGGGCTCGAGCTGCTGCAGGCGAAGTACGAGCAGTACCGCGAGCGCCCGCCCCGCGGTCCGTTCATCCTTGTACGGGTAGAAAGCAGGACTGAATGGACGTCGACAACGAGGAGGTAGCCATGGCAGTGCTCATCACGGCAGAGGTGCCCGGTATGACGGTCGAGCAGTACGACAAGGTGAACGAGTTGATGGGCGTGTCGAGCGCGAGTGACGTCGACGGGTTGATCTGTCACACGGCTGCCGTCACCGACGGCGGCATGCTCATCTCGGACGTCTGGGAGTCCGAGGATGCGTTCGAGCGCTTCATCAACGAGCGTCTCATGGGTGCCTTCCAGCAGGCAGGAGTGGCCGGAGGGCCAGAGCCGAAGATGGTGCCTGTCCACAATCACATTCACTGAATAGGGGCCGCGTGATCACGAAGGTCCGCTCCGTCGGGATCTACGTCTCGGACCAGCAGCGCGCGCTCGAGTTCTACCGCGACGTGATCGGCTGCGACGTGCTCGTGGACATGCCGATGGGGGAGGGAGACGGCGCCCAGCGCTGGATCGAGGTGCGCCTACCGCGCGACGAGGTCAACCTGCTGCTCTTCACGCCCGAGGGGCAGCAGGACCGCGTCGGCGGCTTCTCGAACGTCATCTTCCACTGCGACGACCTGCACGCGACCTTCGAGCAGCTGTCCGCGAAGGGGGTGAGCTTTCCGACCCCGCCCGAGCAGGCGCCGTGGGGGAAGTGGTGGGCCGTCTTCGCCGACCCCGACGGCAACCAGTTCGGCCTGGGGCTCGAGAGCGAGGACTAGGCAGCCTGGTCGTCCGAGCTACTAGATGTACTGACCACACAGGTCCGCGACACGGCTGATGGGTGGCCGACCGCCGATTGAGCTGTGCGGGCGTCTGTGGTTGTACCAGCGTAGGTAGCCGCCGAGGGCGCGGGCGCGGTGCCGGCTTGAGGGATAGGCGAAGCG
>WNGB01001330.1_pt1 | contig 40397 bp, 31 predicted proteins | sample 5400681 | NCBI WGS metagenome assembly WNGB01 (sample SAMN13153367, study PRJNA577476) | soil metagenome | isolation source: 115 cm soil or saprolite under grassland replicate 2 | place: USA:California | collected 2016-06-15 | reverse complement strand
GGGAGTACAGTCAAGATGTATATCAGGTGCGCGATGATTTGTGAAATAGCCCAGGAGTTGCAATGCCAAGATGGGAAAGCATCCCCGGGAGCGACCTACCGCCTCGCCGCCGGGGCGACCTGATCGATCTGCCGGCGGATCGCCTCGTAGCATTCGCACGCTCTCGCCTCGAGTCCCGGCCGGTCGACGATCTCGATTTTCCCGCGATGATAGCGGATGAGGCCGGCCTGCTGCAGCATATGGGCGACCACCGTCACCGTGGTGCGGCGCACGCCGAGCATCTGTGACAGGAATTCGTGGGTGAGCGCAATCGTATTGCTTTCGAGCCGATCGCGCGCCTGCAGCAGCCAGCGGCTCAGGCGCGCCTCGACGTCGTGCAAGGCGTTGCAGGCGGCGGTCTGCTGAACCTGGATCAGCAACCGTTCGCCGTAACGCACCACGATCTTGCAGACGGCTTCGCTGTCCTCGGCAGCCTTGCGAAAACGCGAGGCCGCGATGCGCGAGGCGGCTCCCGCCACCTGCACGACGGCGCGCGTGTGCGACCGGCGCGGCCCTAGACCGGCAAAGGAACCGACCACGCCCTCGTAACCGATCGTCGCAATCTCGATGGCGTCGCCCTGCTGCATCACGGCCAGCAGCGAGATGATCCCGTCATGCGGAAAATAGACCTGATCGATGCGCTCCCCCTCCTGCTGCAGCACCATGCCCTGCTCGAGCACGACGTCCTTCAAGTGGGGCGCAAGCAACGCCAGGTCTTTCGCGGGGAGCCCCGCCAAAAGCAGATTGCGCCTGCCCGTCTGGGAGCGATCCAGTTGCACCTGCGCCCTTCCAATCGTCAGAGCCGGTGCCGCAAAGACCGGACAGCGCTCCGACGACGCGTCCGCCCAGCCGGCGAAAGCTACGCGGCAGGGAACTTGTCTGTGCGGTATCCGACGAAGAGGCGCTGCGAATGAGCGATTAGTGAAAATACGCCCGCAGCACCGGTGAATGGGTGCCGGAATATTTCATGTAATCATAAGAATGCGCGGGCCGTCAGAAAGTTCCATGCTTGGCAACGGCGCATCTTTACTCCTGAAAGCTGTGGTTTTTCACGTAATTACATGTCGGGATCATTTTCCTTCGGCCTTCAACAGGTCGCGAATCTCCGTGAGCAATTGTTCCTGTTTGGTGAGCGCCGGCGCTTTCGCGGCTTCCGCCTGCATGACCCGATTCACGAGCTTGACGATCAGAAACAGGACCCACGCGATGATGATGAAATTGATCAGCAGGGTGAGAAAGCTGCCCCACGCCAGAACCGCGCCTTGTTTCTTTGCTTCGACCAGCGAATCGGCGGTCACCTTGGACGAGAGCCGAATGAAGTAGTTGGAAAAATCGAGCCCGCCCGTCACCGCACCGATGATCGGCATCAGGACATCGGCAACCAGCGAGCTGACGATAGCGCCGAAGGCGGCGCCGATGATCACGCCGATCGCCAGGTCGACGACACTTCCCCGCATCGCAAATTTCTTGAATTCCTCGAGCATCGGTTCCTCCCCACGCTGAACTTGATTGAACGAGGGCGGCCCGGCTTACGCCAGGAGCACCATGCCCAACCGTTTGGTGGTCGCGACGCCGGACCGCAAGCCCATTGGCCTAGCAGCCCAGCGACCTAGACGTTCGCTGGCCTAGCTCACCGGCCTAGTTGATCAGGCCGGCGTGCACCATGGCCTCGCGCACGGCCGCCTTGGTCTTCTCGGCGAGCGTGACCATGGGCAGGCGTACCGTGTCCGCGCACTTGCCGAGCACGGACAGCGCGTATTTGACCGGCGACGGATTGGTCTCGATGAACAGCGCCGTGTGCAGCGGCATCAGCTTGTCATGGCGGCTCAACGCCGTCCCGTAATCGCCCCTGAGGCAGGCGTCGTGGAATTCCGCGCACAGCCGCGGCGCCACGTTCGAAGTCACCGAGATGCAGCCGTGGCCGCCGTGCGCCATGAATCCGAGCACGGTCGCGTCCTCGCCGGAGAGCTGGTTGAACCCCTCGCCCATTGCGGCGCGCTGCTGCGACACGCGCACGACGTTCGCCGTCGCGTCCTTGACGCCGGCGATGTTCTCGAGCTCGAACAGGCGCTTCATGGTGTCGACCGACATGTCGATCACCGAGCGGATTGGAATGTTGTAGATGATGATCGGGATGCCGATGGCATCGTTGATCGCCTTGAAGTGCTGATAGAGCCCTTCCTGGGTCGGCTTGTTGTAGTACGGGGTGACGATCAGCACGGCGTCGGCGCCCGCCTTCTCCGCGTGCTGGGAAAGCTCGATCGCCTCCCGGGTCGAATTCGAGCCGGAACCGGCAACCACCGGCACGCGGCCCTTGGCCTGCTCGATGCACCATTCGACCACGCGCTTATGCTCGTCGTGCGACAGCGTCGGGCTCTCGCCGGTGGTGCCGACCGGCACCAGGCCGTTGGTGCCCTCGGCGATCTGCCAATCGACCAGGCTGCGGAACCCCTTCTCGTCGAGCGCGCCGTTGTTGAACGGGGTGACGAGCGCGGTGAACGAGCCCCTGAAGCTCGTCTTGGCGGTCATGATACGATCCTCTGAGTCGCTGGGCGGCCGGATGCGTCGGCGGCCACCTCCATTGATATCGGGAACCCGGCCCCGATGAAAGCCCCCGCCCCGCGGCGCCGCCCCCTTTTTGCCGCGGTCGGGGTAAAAGGTCACGCCGTCGCTCGGTTAGCTCTTCGTCAATCTTATCAAACGAATAAGTGTCGGACAGCGACCCTGACGGCAGCAAGGACGACAACTTGATTGTTCCATCCCCTACCCGATTTTTGACCGCGCTCGCCCTCGCGGGCGTGCTCGGCGTCGGGTTGCAGGCCGATTCGGCGGGTGGCGCTCCGCAAGAGAAAGACAAGGCCACCAGCACCGCGGCCAAAGACAAGGCCGCGGCGACCAAGGCCGCGACCAAAGCAAAGGCTCCTGCGGCCAAAGCAAAGGCGACCGCTCGTTCCAAGACCCCGGCCGCGCCGCTCGCCGTCGCCGCGACGTCGGCGACCCCGTCGCCCGAGATCGCCGCCGTCAAGGAGGCGATCTCGCTGGCACGCAAAGGCAAAGCGTCGCAGGCGAATGATGCGCAGAAGACGGTCGGCGACCCGGTTGCCCGCAAGCTGATCGAGTGGGCGATCCTGCGAGGCGCCGACAACAACGTCGACTTCGCCCGTTACGTCGCCTTCATCAATGAAAATCCGAGTTGGCCGAGCATCGGTTTCCTGCGCCGTCGCGCCGAGGCCGCGCTCTGGCAAGACCGCCTCGATCCCGCGACGGTGCGCGCGCATTTCGGCAAGGAAAAGCCGGCGACCTCCAAGGGCAAGTTTGCGCTCGCCCGGGCGCTCTTGCTGCTCGGCGACCGTGCCGGCGCGCAGAGCCTCGTGCGCGAGGCTTGGCGCTACGAGAACTTCTCCGGCGAGCTCGAAACCCAGGTCCTGGACGTTTTCAGGGACCTGATCACAAGCGCCGATCACAAGGCGCGCATGGACATGCGCCTCTATGCGGAGGACGCGGACGGCGCGCTGCGCTCGGCCAACCGCGCCGGCGGCAACGCGCCCGCCATCGCCAAGGCCCGCATCGCGGTGATCAAGAAGGCATCGAACGCCAAGGCGCTGCTCGACGCCGTGCCGGCGGCGGAGGCACGCCGCGACATCGGCTGGATCTTCAGCCGCGTCCAGTCGCTCCGCCGCGACGAAAAGGCGGCCGAGGCGGCCGAGTTGATCATGTCGCTGCCGAACGATCCGGCGCAGGCGATCGACACCGACCAATGGTGGATCGAGCGGCGGCTGGTCTCGAGAAAACTGCTCGACATCGGCGACGCCAAGACCGCCTATCGCGTCGCCAGCACGGCGGCGGTACCGAGCCGGGACAACTATCGGGCGGAGCACCAATTCACCGCCGGCTGGATTGCGCTGCGCTTCCTCAATGATCCGACCACGGCGCTCGCCCACTTCGCCAAGGTCGGCCAGGGCACCAGCAACCCGATCACGCTGGCGCGCGCCGGTTACTGGCAGGGCCGCGCGGCGGAGGCGCTCGGAAAGAACAACGAGGCCCGCGCGCATTACGAGGCCGCGGCGCGCTACTCGACCGCCTATTACGGCCAGATCGCCCGTGCCCGGCTCGGCTTCAAGGACATCGTCGTGCGGCCGCCGCCCGAACCCGCCGCCGACCGGCGCGAGACCCTCGCCCGGCTCGAAGTCGTGCGCGCGATCGAGATCCTCTACGCCATCGAGGAGCGTGATCTCATTGCCGGCGCACTCGCCGAGCTCGGCGAAAGGTCGACGGATGCGGTGGGGCTCGCGGCGGTCGGCGAAGTCGCCGCCCGCCACAAGGACGCCCGCGCGATGCTGCTGCTCGGCAAGGCGGCGCTCGGGCGCGGGCTGCCGCTCGAGCACTATGCCTTCCCCACCGTCGGCATCCCGGACTATCGCGCCATCGGACCGGAGATCGAGCTTGCGATCGTCTATGCCATCGCTCGCCAGGAGAGCACCTTCAACCCGCGCATCATTTCGAGCGCGCGCGCCATGGGCCTGATGCAGGTGACGCCCGCCGCCGGACGCTACGTCGCCAAGAAATTCGGCGCGCCCTACGACGAGAAGCGACTGCTCAGCGACCAGATCTACAACGTGCAGCTGGGCGCGGCCGAGCTCGGCGACCTCTACGCGGACTATCGCGGGTCTCATATCCTCACCTTCGTCGGCTACAATGCCGGACGCGGGCGGGTCAGGGATTGGATCGCCAGGTACGGCGACCCGCGCGACCCCAAGGTCGATCCGATCGATTGGGTCGAGCAAATTCCGTTCTCCGAGACGCGCAATTACGTCCAGCGCGTGCTCGAAAATCTCCAGGTCTATCGCGTGCGTTTCGGCGGCGGCTCCAAGCTCCTGATCGAAGCGGATCTGCGGCGCGGTGCCGCCTCCAACTAGGATTGCAGCGCGCCGGGCGGCGCCGTCGCTTTGTTCTGGACCCAGAATTCGTACATGCTGAGAAAGGTGCTCGGATTTTCGGTCTCGAAAATGTGCCAGCAATCGAGATCGGTCATGGCGCGATCGTCCGGGAATCTCGCGCGGTATTGCGCAAGAATGACGGGACTGATCTCGAATCCCAGAAATTCCATATCATTCTCGTCGATGAAGCGCGCGATTTCCGGGAGCTCATGGCGGTGCTCCTCGACGTGAAAAAGCAGATCGCGGCATTCGCTCATGGTGAAAAAATCGACCGAGCCCGCGACGTTCCGCTGCGGAGTCCCGTGATCGAAAGCCATGAGCTCCTGTCGGCATCTGCGAATGTCGTCGGCAGTCTGTCGGTAGCCGCGTTCGGCAATGAACATCCGGGTCGCCGTGATGTCGCGGCGTGCGGCCTCACTGTAGAGGCCGATGCGCATGCAGCCGCGCGGCCGCAGCAGCGACAGCAAGACAAGCCAGCCCGCAAACGGATTGCCCAAGTGGTGCAACACGCCGCCAGCCTCGATGAGATCGAAACTTCGCCCGCTCGATCCCAACCGTAGGATGTCGGCCTGCGCAAACTCGACGTTCTTGAGGCCGCGTTCCTGCGCCTTGCGCTTGGCATAGGCAAGGCTGCTCAAGCTCAAATCGATCGCCAGAATGCGGGCCTGCGGAAACGATTGCGCGGCCTCGATGGCGTAGCGACCGGTGCCGCATCCGGCGATCAAGATGTCGACGTCGCCGCCCTTTTCCAGGTTGCGAAATTTCGACAACGGAAACTTCAGGCGCATTTGCTGGTCGATGGCCGCGAACTTCTGGAACGGCTCGGTCTTGACCCAGCGCGGATAAGGATTTTCCTCGTATTGCTGCCGCACCATGATGGAGACATCGTCCTCGACAGCCGTCAGCGCCGGAATCGTGGTCCGCAGTCGAGCTTCGTCGGCAGGCTCGCGGACTTGCTGGAGCAGCAGGTCCATCACCGGCTTCGGCCGCTTCCGCGTGAGCAACGCACCGGAATTCGCCAGCGTGTGCAGCGGGACATAGGCCGCAACTGCGGCGATGCAAAGGTCGGGAATCGGCCTGCCAGCTTCGATGTTGCCGATCAGCGCATCGCGAAGGGCGAGCGCTTGGTCGATCTCGCCCGGAGCGATGGCGAACACGTATTCATTGAGAAAGCATTGGCGTGCGAGCGCGCAGCAAAAGCTCAGGATGTCGGCATCCACGGCGGCCGGCGACGAGACGGCGAGCGCCAGGATCGCCGACCGCGTTGCGGTCAAGAACCGCTCGAGCTCCACGCCCCAGACCGGCGTGGACTCCAACAAACTGCATAGCAGAGGGCGGCTCGAGATAGCGGCGAGATCGGCGGCCGAGCCTGCCTGTTCCGATGGCCTGGCAGGCCAGCCGGCCGCCGCGCGCTCGATATATGGCTTGAGGCGCCGATCCTGCTTGAGCAGATTGCTGACGATGACCCCGACTTCGCTCGGCCGGCTCCACGGCTCGGTCAGCGCCTTGCGCATGAGCTCGCGGAAATCGTCGACATCGGGAAAGACGTCGAGCGCCCTCGCGCAGCCGACGAACAGGCTTTTCGTTTCGGGAGTCCCGCCGATTGCCAGCGCGCGCCGCAGCGCCCCCAGCGCCTCGTCCACCTTGCCTTGCGCGAACACCGCCCGGCCGAGATTGTTGTAGAACTCGATGAAATTCGGCTTGAGCGCAATCGCCTTCTGGAATTGCGCGGCCGCTTCGTCGAATTTGCTACGCGCCATCAGCGCGACGCCGAGATTGTTGCGTGCCCCAACGAAATCGGGCCGCCGCTCGACTATCCATTGATAGTACAATATCGCTTCGCTCAGTTGGCCGGCCTGGTGATGTTGAAGGGCCAACGCGAATAGTCGATCGACTTCAGGATCAGACGAGGAAGAAGGCGAGCCTTTGCGCTTGGTCGCCCGTCGCTCTTTTCGATTCATGCAGCTACGCTCAGATCGACTGCAGCCCAGCGGATTTAGCTCCGACAATTATTCTTAGCCGAGATTGATCGCGCAATACAGGAGCTTTTGGAATGTTCCGTTCCGCCATCAAGCCGCGGAGGATGCCTCGGCGGGCGGGACGCTGAAACTGCGCGGGCTCTCACCTCGCTGCCGCATGTCCCACATCGTCGTGTACGCTGCCTCGAGGTGACGGCGGAAGCGATCGGTGTCGAACAGCGGGTGAGTGAGCCGATTCGCCGCGAGGCTGCGGCGGATCGCCTGCAGCCGGTCGCGATCGGTCGCCAGCGCGACGACGAGCGCCTCGTATTGGTCGAGGCTCGCGGTCACGAGCTCGGGCAGGCCGACGGCGTGGAGCAGGCTTGCCGCCACCCGGCCGGGAAACGTGCTGCCCATGCAGGTCACGACCGGCACCCCGGTCCAAAGCGCGTCGCTGGTCGTGGTATGGGCATTATAGGGCAAGGTGTCGAGAACGAGGTCGGCCAGGCGGTGCCGCGCCAGATGATCGGCAAGCGCGACCTTCGGCGCGAAGACCAGACGATTCGGATGAATTCCCCGCGCCTGCGCCTCCCGGCGCAAATTCGCGACCGCGAGATCGTTCGTCTGCAGCAGCCACAAGACGCTGCCTTCGACCTTGCCGAGAATGCGCATCCAGATATCGAAGATCGCGGGCGTGATCTTGACGCTGTTGTTGAAGCAGCACAGCACGAACGCGTCGTCCGGCAGACCGGCGTCGCGTCGCGACGTGGCTTGCGATGCGATCACCCGCTTCGAATCGTTGACCTGATAGCTGTCCGGCAGGTGAACGATGGCCTCGGTGTAGAACGGCTGCTGGTCGAACGGCAACACGATCCGGTCGGCGATGATGTAGTCGATGAAGTCGGCCCCCATCGTTCCCGGATAGCCGAGATAGCTCACCCGAACCGGGGCGGCCCGATGGGCCAGGATCCCGGGCCGCTTGTTCTCGGTATGACCCTTCAGGTCGACTGCAATATCGACGTCGAGGTCGTGCAAGAGCTTGGCCACCTCGCCGTCGGCACGGGTCATGACGTCGTGAAACTGGTCGAAAGATTTGCGCAGCCGGGCGCGCATGTCGCTGCCGTCATCGGGGCCGAAGGAAATGCCGATGACCTCGAAGCGGGTGCGGTCGTGCCGCTCGAACAGCTCGACGGCGAGCCAGGCGGTCGGATGGAGATGGAAATCCGCCGACAGATACGCGATCCGAAGCTTGCCGGCATGTTTCTTGTCCCGAACCGCAAACCGCTTCGACACCGCCGCCGTCGTTCGCTCGCTCTCGCTTTTCGCGCAGACCAGTTGCTCGGCGGGGGTGGTGTCCAAGGCAAGCAACGTGAACGGGTCCACACCATCCCGCAGATGGTCTTTCAAGGGGTCGAGCAGGCCGCTCGCCTTGCTCCAATGGCACGTCTGCAAGTACGACATCATCAGCGCATTCAATACCTCCCCATCACCCGGCCTGATCGTCTGTGCACGCTCGAGCTCCGCCAGCCCTTCGGCGTGACGGTTCAGCCGCACCAGCGTATTTCCACGATTGTAGAGCGCGTCGAAGTTGGCGGGATCGACCGCCAGGGCTCGCTCGTAACACGCCAATGCCTCGGGATGACGATGCAGTTGCTTCAAAATATTGGCGCGGTTGTTCAACGCCGTCACGAAATCGGGCCTGATCGCGAGCGCTTTGTCGTAGGCCGCGAGCGCCTCCTGACGATGGCCGAGCTTCGACAGCACGTTTGCGCGATTGGTCAGCGCGTCGATATGGCCCGGCGCCAAGGCGAGCACCCGCTGGTAACCTGCCAGCGCCTCGTCGTATCGTCGCAATTGGGCGAGCACGTTCGCCCGGTTGAACAGCGCGGCGACATCATTGTCCCGCAGTGCGAGCGCCTGGTCGTAGCCTGCGAGCGCGTCCTCGAACCGTCCGAGCTGGGTCAGAAGCACCGCACGGTTGTAGAGCGTGTCCACGTCCCTCGGATTGATCGACAGAATCCGATCGCTGGCCGCGAGCGCCTCCGCGGGACGCTCGATCGCGAGCAGAACGGCCAGGAGAACCGAGAGCGCTTCGGTCGATTGCGGCCGCGCCGCGACCGCGCGCGAGATCAGCGGATGCGCCGCCGTCGCATCGCCCTGCTGGTACTTGAGCAGCGCCAGCAGATGGAGCGCGTCGAACTGGGAGGGCTCCTTGACGAGAATCGACTGGTAGAGCGCTTCGGCCTCGGCCAATCGCCCCTGACCATGGAGCGCCCTCGCCTGCTCGATGGCTCGCATCGATTACGCGCTTTCCAATGACCTATCGGCGCTGGCGCCAGGCTTCGGCAAGGAGACCCATGACGACGAGATCATGGAACCGCCCCCCGCGGAAAATGGCTTCCCGTTCCCTGCCCTCCTCGACAAACCCGAGCTTGCGATAAAGCGCGAGCGCCGAAGTATTATCTTCCAAGGTCGCCAGTGCCACCCGGTGAAGGCCACACTGGTCGAACAAGTAACCCAGGACATAGTCGAACATTTCGGTTGCGTATCCTTCTCTCCGCAGTGCCGAGACGACATCTGCCCCGACATAGGCGTTGCGGTTCCACGGATCGATCCGATCAACGCGAAACACGCCCACGAAGGTATCATCCGAGCGCAGACGGGCGACGTAGCGACGCGACGTGCGGGAGGTCGAGATCGACTGGAACCACGCCTCCTGCTGCGACTCGGACACGTGCCAAATATCGGTAAGCCGCGACAGCGTCCCATCCTCGTTGTGAAGAATGCGAGCCTCCTCGAGGTCGCGTCGCTCCAGCAATCGGATGATCAGGCGTGCGGTGCCGTTGGTGCCGGGAATGTCCTTCATCGCGTCTTTACGCCGCCTGGGCGAGTGCGTGCACGCGCTCCGCGATGTGCCCGCAGTCCCGTTCCGAAAGCCACCACCCGCATGGCAACGAGATTTGCCGCTCGGCGAAGTATCTCACTCCCGGCAGATTTGCGTCGTATTGCTTGAACGCAGAGTAGATATCGTTCGGCAGATGAACGAGGCCGGCGGCGATGCCCTCCGCGTTCAAATCCTCCAGCAGCCGATCCCGATCGATCCGCTCATCGGTGACGAGCGCCGTGTAAACCCAGTAGCTCGACACCGCCTCGTCCGGCACCACCAGCGGACGAATTGTGCGGGAGTTGCGGAATGCGTCATTGTAGACGGCCCCGTTTCGTCGGTGGGCATCGAGAATGCCGTTGATGTGAGGCATTTGAGACAGGCCGATGGCAGCCGCCACATTGTTCATGTGAAACTTGAAACCGACTTCTCCCGGCTCGATGTCGGCGTCCCACCTCTGGCCCTTCCAGTCGCCCTTTTTGTCCTTATGGGCATCGCGGTCATACCCGAACCATTTGAGTTTTCTGGCCAGCACGAATTTATCGACATCCCGGCAGATGATCGCGCCGCCATCCCCGCATGACAAATGCTTGATCGCCTGGAACGAATAGCACGTGTAATCCGCAAAATCCGAGATCGACCGGCCGCGCCAGGTCGCGCCGAACGCATGCGCGGCATCCTGGATGAGCGGAATGCCGCGCCGCTTGGCGAGCGCGCCGAGCCGGTCGAGATCGCAGGGCGCCCCGGCCCAGGCCACGCACATGATCGCCTTGGTCGCCGGGGTGATCTTGCGCTTCACGTCCGTCGGATCGATCGACGCCGATTTGGGATCGATGTCGGCCCAAACGATCTTGCCGCCGAGATTCTCGATCGGCGTGTTGGTCGCCACGCAGGTCATCGGTGTCGTGACCACCTCCGTTCCGGGACCTACTCCGCAGAGCTTCAGCGCAAGCGTCAGCGCGCTGGTACAGGAATTGGTCAAGACCAGTCGTTCAACGGCCAGAAACGACGAGACGGCCTCCTGGAACGCAGAGACCTGGACGCCTTCGTTGACGAATCCGGACTCGAGCACGGTGCGAAGCTCGGCAAGCGCTGCCGCAGTATCCATGTGCACCTTGAACATCGGGTAGCCGGTCATTCCGCCACCGTCTTGTGAAACGGCGCCGAGATTTCCTCGATCTCGCGACCGATAAACTCACCGAGGCTGTAGTCAAAGATGCCGATCGTCTCGAGATACGCCGCAAGCTCGTCTTGTCGAAGCAAATCGCCATCCGACCTTTGATTGAAGATTTTTGCGTTCGTCGCAACCGTGCTGTGGGCCGGCGCCATTCGGTAATATGTACCGTCGTAGCAAACACGAACCGATTCCTCGTCACTGATGAGCGCCTCATGCAATTTCTCTCCCGGTCTCATACCGATGAACTTGATCGGCTTTCCATAACGATCTGCAAAAATCTGCGCCAGGTCGAGAATCTTCATCGAGCGAAGCTTCGGCAACCAGATTTCCCCCGACGCAGCGGCCTTCACGCTTGCCGCAATGAGATCGATACTCTCGTCAAGAGTCATGACGAACCGCGTCATCTCCGGATGGGTGACCGTGAAAAAATGATTGTTCGCGGCTTGCCACCGGAACAATGGAATAATCGAACCGCGCGATTGAAGAACGTTTCCGTAACGAACCCCAATAAATCGCGGCCGCTCAAAGGCAAGGCACTGGCTTGTCACCAGGCGCTCGGCGAGGGCCTTGCACATTCCGTACACATTGGTGGGTGCACAGGCCTTGTCGGTCGAGACCATCAGCACCGTATCGAGATCCGCGAGCCGATCCCCCTGCCGACTGACTGCATCGACGACGTTCTTGATGCCCAGCACATTGGTCTGAATGCTCTCGGAAGGGACCGTTTCGCAGGTGTCGATCTGCTTCAAAGCCGCGGCGATGATGACCACCGTCGGCTGAAACCTGAGCAGCACCTCCTCCACTCGCGCGCCGTCACGGATATCGCCAACTGCATAAAAAACATTGTCGTTCGGGCCAACTTGATTCCGGATCGTCCAGTGCTTGGCCTCGTCACGGGAAAACAGCATGAGCTTGTTGGCGCCGGCGAGACGGCCCAGCAAGGCTCGCCCGAGGGAACCAGTACCGCCAAAGACGAGAACGCGCTCGTCGACAAGCGCAGAAGCGGCCGCGTGTACCGGCAATTCTTTCACCCCACGAACTCGACGGCTCTCCTCGCCGAGCGGTCTTTGGATCAACCGCTTGGACCTACTTTATCACCTTATCTCATTGAATGCGCCGTGTTAATCGCTCTCGCCCGCCGGTCTTGATAGGGCTTGACCGGGCTCCGCCGAAATGGGCTTCGCACGAATTTGTCGAGGCCGGAGATTTCGCGTAGTTGTGAAATTGGATAAGCGAGGATAAGACCCGCCTTTTCCCCCAAGCCCTCGGTTCTCGCGAAACCTTCCGCCATGCCGAATATGATCGCACGCACCCGCGCTTATTTGCCAAGAGTGGCGAGGTCATGCGCTGCCGCTGTTCAAAGGAGGCTTGGAATTTCGCAACTTTCGCCGCAGCAGACGGCCGAATTACAAGAGATGCGAGCCGATAACGCCCAAGCCCCCATTCACTATCGGCCCGGCCCCGGTCATGGGTGGACTAGATTCGCCAGGGAATTCGACAACACATTCCGCACAGAGGGAATTGGCAACGTCGAGGAACAGCCGTTCAACTCCCGCTTCGCCGCTTTCCCCCCGGGGCACCCCGCCTACTATCGATACGCGGTATTCCAGCTCTATCAATCGCTGCTTCGGCGGGACCGATGGAATGCATTCGAGCAGCTGCGGCAGACGCAGCATCAAGAGACGACAAAGCACAAGCATGTCCTTGAATTTGGCCGCACTTTGCTGTCTTGGGATTTGCTGATCTCCGTTCAGCACCTATTTTCGATCGCGGAGGGAGTGCCGCATTTGTTGACCGACCCGGTGGTCGTCCTCGATCTTGGATCGGGATGGGGCCGGCTTGGCCATGCCTTGCTTCGGATCAACGCACAGGCAACCTATGTCAGCGTCGACATCCCGGAAACGCTGCTGATTGCGCAACACTATTTGCCGAAGACGCTGAGCGGAATCCGCTTCTACAACTATCCTCACCATAAAGGGCGTGATTTGATATCGCGATCGGAGCTGCTCACCGAGCCCGGTGCGCATTTTCTCGGCACTCACATGCTGCCACACATCGAGAATGGAGCGGCTGATGTATTCGTGAACGTCTTCAGCTTTCAGGAAATGACCAACACGCAAGTACGCTGTTATTTCGCGGATATCGATCGACTCACGCGCGGGCATTTTTACCTGCAGCAAGTCGCGGCGACCAAATATAGAGACGGCTTTATTTTGGTAGGGGATGATTACTATCCGTTCCTCGCTCACTGGCAGCGCGTTTTTCTGCGGCCCTGCGAGCACGTCCCCGACTATTTCGAGGCGCTTTATCGGATATCGCGTGCCTAGCCGTCTCCCGATGTGACGCCGCGGGCTGGCGCGGACCCATTCGCTGGATCGCCTTACCGGATCAAACGGCGAAACTTCGCGGACTCTCGGCGCGCTGCCCAATCTCCCACATCGTCGTGTACGCCGCCTCGAGGTGGCGACGGGAACGATCAACATCGAACAGCGGATGCCGCGATCGATTTTCCACTAGCTTGCGCCGCATGGCTTGGAGCAGCGAGGGCTCGGCAGCGATTTTCAACGCGAGGGCTTCGTAGTCCCCGAAGCTGTGCGTCACCAGTTCGGGCAAGCCAACGGCGTGCAGCAGGCTCGCCGTTACCCGGCTCACCAACGTGCTTCCTGCATATGTCAACACCGGCAACCCGACTGATAGAGCATCGATCGCGGTGGCACCCGCATTGACCGGATGCGTATTCAAGAGCAGATCGGCCAGAGAAATGCGCGCCAAATGGTCCTCGAACTTCACTCTCGGCGCAAAAATAAGCCGCGCCGGGTCGACCCCGCGGGCTTGCGCCTCTCGCCGCAAGCTTGCCACCACCGAATCGTTGGAGCGCATCAGCCACAGGACGCTGCCGTCGACGGCGCCAAGGAGCCGCATCCAGATATCGAATACCGGCGCGCCGACCTTGTAATTCTCGTTGAAGCAACAAAATACGAAGGCGCGCTCCGGTAATCCCATTTCGCGTCGCGCAGCAACCGGTCGAATGGCTGCGCCCTGCGACCCGACGGGAATGAAGCAGTCGGGGAGATGGACGATGCGCTCGGCGTAAAACGGCTGCTGGTCGAAGGGCAAAGCGATCTTGTCGGCGATGATGTAGTCCATGAATTCACCACCCATCGATCCCGGATAGCCGAGGTAGCTCACCTGGATCGGCGCTGCCCGCAGCGCAAATATGTTCGGTCGCCCATTCCGCGTGTGGCCCATCAAGTCCACGGCAATGTCGATTTCCAGCGCGCGCAGCAAGTCGGCGACATCCTGATCGCTCTTTCGGTCCACATCGATGAACTGTTGGAATGCTCTCTTCAGTCTCGCGCGCATCTCGCTCGGCTCGTCCGGGCTCAGCGAGATCGCGAACGTCTCGAAGCGCGCGCGATCGTGCCGCTCGAACAAATCTGCCATCAGGAACGACATCGGATGTTCACGAAAGTCCGCGGAGACATACGCTATTCGGATTCGATCATGCCGGTATTTGCGCCCATGCCATCCTGGTTCCGAACGCGCGGACACTCGGTCCGCAATGTAGATCTGTGAACATCGAAGCTGGTCGGCTGGGGAGGCCTCCGTTGCAATCAGCACGAAAGGCACCGCAGCGCATTTTCCAGCGCGCACATCGGACAGGAGATGGTCGATGTCGTCGTCGAGACCGCTCCAGTCACATACCTGCATCCTCGAGTGAACGAGGTGGCCGGACGCAAACTTATGATTCGGATCGATCTGCGTCACTGCGCGGAAGCTGTCGACAGCTTCGCCGTAGCGACCGAGCTGCATCAATGTTTCGCCTCGATTGTGGATTGCGACGACGAGATCCGGCCTGATGGCAAGGGTTTTGTCGTAGGACGCCAGTGCCTCATCATAACGCCGCAACTCGAAGAATGTGACGCCGCGATTGTACAGCGCTTCGGCGGAGTCCGGCTTGATCCGGAGTGCTTGGTCGTAACTCGCCAGCGCTTCCTCGTACCGCTTCTGCTCATTCAATGTGGCGCCACGATTGGTCAACGCCTCGTCATAGTGCGGCCTGACGGCGAGCGCCCTGTCATAGCTCGCGAGAGCCTCCTCGTATCGTTTCAGCGCATTGAGCACCACGCCGCGACCGTTGAGGGCCTCGGCATGATCAGGCTTGACCTTCAGCGCCTGTTCATAGCATGCGAGTGCTTCATCGCGACGCATCAGATCATTCAGGACATTGCCGCGATTGGTCAGCGCCACGACGTAGTCGGGCTTGATCTCCAGCGCTTTCTCGTAACTCGCCAGCGCCTCTTCCGGGCGTTTGAGGGCGCGCAGCGAATTGCCGCGGTGCGTCAGCACCTCCAAGAAGTCGGGCTTGATCGCCAGCGCCTCGTTACAGCTGGCAAGCGCGTCCTCATAACGCCCCATCCCGTTGAGCACCCGCGCGTAATTCGAGAATACTTCGGCCCTTGTCCGATCGATTTGCAGAGCGCTCGCGATCAACCGGCGCGCGTCCTCGTGCCGCCCGCGTTGAAACTCCAGGACTCCCAAATAATGCAGCGCCTCGAACTGCTTTTCGTCAGCGGAAAGCACAAGCTTGTAGAGTCTCTCGGCTTCCGTCAGATTGCCGGCCCGATGCGACGCGATCGCCCGGTTAAGCGTTGCCAGCATGTCGCTCGGATAATCCGGCATGATGGTCGCCGCTAAGCCCCCATCCTCTCGACGCTGAAACCGCGCGGCGTCTCCCCCCGCTGCCGTATCTCCCACATGGTCGTGAAGGCGGCCTCGACATGGCGGCTGAAACGACCGGTGTCGAACAGCGGACAGGTCAGCCGGTTGGCTTCGAGCTTGCGGCGGATCGCTTGCAGGCGACCGCGATCGGTCGCCAGTTCCAGGGCGAGCGCCGCATACTCGCCGAGGCTCGTGGTCACCAGCTCGGGCAGACCGACCGCATGCAACAAGCTCGCCGCCACCCGGGCGGGGAAGGAGCTGCCCATACAGGTCACAATGGGCACGCCGGCCCAGAGCGCGTCGCTGCCGGTGGTGTGGGCGTTGTAGGGCAAAGTGTCGAGGACCAAGTCAGCGAGCCGGTGACGCGCCAGATGATCGGCGAGCGCGACCTTCGGGGCGAATACCAACCGATTGGGGTCGACCCCCCGCGCAGCTGCCTGCCGGCGCAAATTCGCTACCGCAAGATCGCTCGTTTGCAGAAGCCACAGCACGCCGTCTTCGAGCTGGCCGAGGATGCGCATCCAAACATCGAATATCGAGGGCGTGATCTTGAAGCTCTGGTTGAAGCAGCACAGGACGAACGCGTCATCCGGCAGACCGGCCTCGCGTCGCGACGGGAGCTTTGCTGCGATCACCCGCTTCGAGTCGTTGGCCTGATAACTGTCCGGCAGGTGAACAATGGCCTCGGTAAAGAACGCCTGTTGGTCGAACGGCAACGCGACCCGGTCCGCGATGATGTAGTCGATGAAATCGGTTGCCATCGTTCCCGGGTAACCGAGATAGTTCACCTGGATCGGAGCCGGCCGCAACGCCAATATCTTCGGTCGCGCGTGCCAGGTGTGGCCCATCAAATCCACGGCGATGTCGATTTTCATCTCGCGCAGCAAGCCGGCGACGTCCTGGTCGCTTTTTCGGTCCACGTCGATGAAGCGATCGACCGCCTCGTTGAGTCGCTTGCGCATTGCGCTGTGCTCGTCTGTGCTCAGCGAGATTGCAGTCGTCTCGAAGCGCGAGCGATCGTATTGCTCGAACAGGCCTGCGATCAGGAACGAAGTCGGATGCTGACGAAAATCCGCGGACAGATAGGCGACGCGGAGCTTTCCCGACGAAGCCCCGGCACGCGGGAGAACGGTGCTGGACATGGTCGGGACGGTCGTGCGGACCCAATTGCGGGCACATTCGAGTTGCCGCAACGGATCGTCCGAAATGCGGAGCAGCAGCAATGGATCGACCGATTGTCCCGCATCGATCTGGGCCTCGAGCTTCTGCAGCGGACCTGCGAGCTGGTCCCAATCACATATCTCTTGCAGGGCGTTCACCAGGCCGCCGATGGCGGCCGGATCATCGCCCGCGACGCGCAACGCGTTCTCGTAATCGCGAATGGCCGCGTCGAAACGCCCTGCTCGGGAAAGGACGCCGGCGCGATTGGCAAGCAGGCCGGCGTCGTGGGGATATTTCGCCAGGCCATGCCCATAGGCGGTGATCGCTTCCTCCGTCCGACCAAGCCGAACGAGCGCATTGCCGCGGTTGAGAAGGGCGTCCCGCTGGTCGGGGTCCTTCGCCAGCGCGCGCTCGTAGCTCTCCAGCGCCTCGGCGGCGCGATTGAGCGCGAGCTGGGCGTTCCCCCTCCCGACCAGGGCGTCGGCTCGGCCGGGTCCGATCGCGAGCGCCTGCTGGTAGCTTGCGAGTGCCTCGGCCGCGCGGTCGAGCGCGAGCAAGGCGTTGCCGCGATTGAGCAGCGAATTCCAATGAGCCGGATCGAGCGCGAGCGCCCGCGCGTAGCATGCGAGCGCCTCCTGCTCCCGCCCGAGCTGCTTGAGCGCGGCGCCGCGATTGGCCAGGCCGTCGACATGATCGGGACTGATCGCAAGCAATCTGTCGAAGCAGGCGAGCGCGTCCGCGTGCCGGCCGAGGCTGGCGAGCGCACTGCCGCGATTGTTGAGCGCACCGACATGCCCGGGAACGCGCGCCAGAACCTTGTCGTAAGCGGTGATCGCCTCCTCCAACCGCGAGAGGCGGGCGAGCACGTTGCCACGATCGCAGAGGGCATCGACGAAGCCGCCGTCGCGCGACAGCACGTCGTCGTAGGCGGCGAGCGCCTCGTCGAAACGCCCCAGTCGAGACAGCAGCACCGCGCGGTTGTAGAGTGAATCGAGATTGCGAGGATCGATTGCAAGAATCCGTTCGCAAACGGCGAGCGCCTCTGCGGGACGATCAAGGGCGAGAAACACCGCCGTCAAGACCGACAACGCCTGCGGCGATTGCGGCCGGATCTTTACCGCCTTGCTGATCAGCTCGTGCGCCTCGGCGGGATGGCCTTGCTGAAATCGGACGAGACCGAGCAGATGCAGCGCGTCGAACTGGTGCGGATCGCGGGCGAGCACGGACCGATAGACCAGCTCGGCTTCGCCGAGACGGCCCTGGCCATGCAGCATCATGCCCTGCTCGATATTCTGCATCGCGTGCTCGGACGGCGTTAGCGGCGCTCCAATATGCAGAAATTATCTAATATATGCAATAGTTTAGCTAAGGATGACCGGGTGCCGCGAGGCGCTCAATCGGCGCGGCTGTTGGTCCTGCTCGCACACCAACGGCGCCACATTTCGCGATAGGCGGACTCGACCGCGCGCGCGTAGCGCCGCGGATCACCGATGGCTGAGCCGGCCACACGCCCGCGCAACTCGGCACGCAGACGCGCCAGCGCGTCAAGGTCGGATGCCTTTGCGATCACCAGCTCCACATATGCGTCGGCATCAGCCGCGATGTAGTCGGTGAGACCGAGCGCGGTCAAACTGGCGGCTGCCAGCCTGGACGATATCGTTGCCCCCGGCCAGGTGACCACCGGAACACCCATCCACAGCGCATCGAGCGTCGTCATCCCGCCGCCGTGCGGAAAGGGGTCGAGCGCAAGGTCGATTCCCCGATAGGCCGCGAAATGGCTGGCCCGGTCGCCGCGGCCGAGCAGCGTTACGCGCTCGGCCGCAATCCCCTCTTCGCCCAGCACCGCGTCGATGCGCGCGCGCCGGCTGGCATCGCCGAGCAATTGGTCCGCCTTGACGACGAGGCGCGCCTTCGGCAAGGCCCGCAAGATCGCCGCCCACCGGCGCAGGACGGGATCTTGAATCTTGGCCATGCGGTTGAATGAGCCAAGCGTCACATAGCCGTTTTCGATCGCCGGCAGCGCTGAGGGTTCCGGCAGCGCGTCCGGCGTCCAGTAGCCGAGGAAGTTGGGCAAATCGTATACCCGCTCGGCAAGCAGCGGCCGCTCGGCCGCCGGCACCAGCACCGGATCGGCCAGCAGATAGTCGATCGCGCGCAGCCCGGTGCCGGTCGGCTCGCCCCAGGCGGTCACCTGGATCGGCGCCGGCTTGCGGGCGAAAACAGGGAGGCGGTTGCCGCTCATGTGCCCGACCGCATCGACCAGGATGTCGATGCGGTCGGCTCGGATCAGCTCGGCGAGCGCATCGTCGGAAAGCGCAACGGTGTCGTGCCACTTGTCGGCACGCGCGCGAAAGCGCGCGGTCACATCGTCTCCTTCCACCGTATCGGAATAGCACACCACCTCGAATTCATCGGCGTCATGGCCGAGGAGCACGCCGCCGAAGGCATAGGTCCCGGCTTGTCGCCGGAAATGCGCGCTCACATATCCCACCCGCAAGCGACGATCAGGGTCGGGCTCGTTCGGGTGCGGACGGATGAGCGCAGCAAACCGCTGCGCATGGCTCTCATCCCAGCGCGCGCGTTCGGCTTGCAAGTCGGCCGTCGCGGCATCCGGGTCGAAGTTCAAGGTGAAGATCAGGCCGGTATGGCGACTGGGATCGGGCGCTATGGCCAGCGCGCGCCGCAGGCTCGCCACCGCCTCCCGGCAGCGGCCGAGCTCGAGCAGCGCCGCGCCGCGATTGTCGAGTGCGTCGGCGTGGTTGGGCTCGAGCGTCAATACCCTGTCGTAGCTGGCAAGCGCCGCCGCCTGATGATCGAGCTTGAGGAGCGCGTTGCCGCGGCTGTACAGCGCGTCGAGATGGTGCGGGCTGATCGCCAGCACGCGATCGTAGCTCAGCAACGCGTCGTCGTATCGATCGAGCGCGAAGGCGGCGTTGCCGCGATTATGGAGCGCCTCCACGTGATCGGGCTTGATGGCAAGCGCGCGGTCGTAGCTCGCCAGCGCCTCCGCAGGCCGTCCGAGCGCATTGAGCACGCAGCCGCGGTGATAGAGCGCCGCCACATACGAGGGGTCGAGCATGAGCGCCCGGTCGTAGCCCGCAAGCGCTTCATCGTAACGCTTCTGCTCGCTCAGCGTGACGCCGCGGTTGTGCAGCGCCTCGACATGGTCGGGCTTGGCGGCAAGAGCCTTGTCGAAGCAAACGAGAGCTTCGTCGTAGCGGCCGAGCTTGTGCAGCGCATTGCCGCAATTGACCAGCGCACCGACGTGCTCGGGCGCAATGGCGAGCGCGGCCTGGAAGCTTGCAATCGCCTCCATCGGCCGCTCGAGCCTCTGAAGGAGGCTGCCGCGGCTGTTGAGCGCTTCGGGGTCGCGCGGGTCGATCGTGAGCGCCCGGTCATAGCCGGCGAGCGCCTCGTCGTAGCGCTTGACCGCTGCGAGCGAGTTGCCGCGGTTGAAGTACGCCGCGGCAAAATCGGGCCACAGCGCAATCGCCCGATCATAACTGGCGATCGCCTCGGGGCATCGTCCGAGCTCTTGCAAGGTCACGCCCCGATTGCACCAGTCCTGCGCGGAATCCGGCGCCAGGGCGACGGCCCGGTCGTAGCTCGCGAGCGCTTCCGATTTGCGGCCGAGGTCGCTCAGGACGCCGGCCCGATTGCCATGCGCATCGGCGAAGTCCGGCTGATGGACAATGGCGGCGTCAAAGCTCGCCAGCGCTTCGGCCGGGCGACCGAGGCGACTCAGCGCCATGCCGAGGACATTATGAGCGCGCGCATGGCGCGGGTCGACGGCCAACGCCTGGCGGACGAGGTCGATCCCTTCCCGAAACCGTCCCTGTTGACACCCGATCACCGCAAGACAATAGAGGGCGTCGGCATTTCCCGGCTCGCGCTGCAGCACTTGCCGGTAACGGTTCGCTGCCTCGGCCAGGGCGCCCCGCTCTTGGAACCGTGCGGCCTCCTGCAGCAGCAAGCTGGTCGCCGATCCCATGCGTCGGATCCTGATCTTGGCTTGCAAGTACGCGTATATTGCAGTGGGGAATCAAGCCGAGCAATGGACATCAGCACCAGCAACTACGTCACCGTGCAGGACGGGCTGCGGCTGCACGTGCGGGAGTACGGCTCTCGCACCGCCGCGCGGTTGCCGGCCGTGTGCCTGCCGGGGCTGGCGCGCACCGGCGCCGACTTCGAGGCGCTTGCAACCGCGCTCGCGAGCGACCCGCGCGCGCCGCGACGCGTGCTCGCCCTCGACCTGCGTGGCCGCGGACAGTCGGACTACGACCGCAACCCGGAAAATTACAACGTCCAAGTCGAGCTCGCGGACGTCTTGGCCGTGCTCACCGCGCGCGGGGTGGGCCAAGCCGTATTCATCGGCACGTCGCGAGGCGGGATTCTCACCATGCTGCTCGCCGCCGCACGGCCGACGGCGCTCGCCGGCTGCGTCCTCAACGATATCGGGCCGGTGATCGACCCGAAGGGGCTGATGCGGATCAAGAGCTATGTCGGCAAGCTGCCCCGGGTGGCGAGTTTGCACGAGGGGGCGGACGTCCTGCGGCGGCTGTTCGGCGCCCAATTTCCGAAATTGACCGACGATCAATGGGTCGGCTTCGCGCGCCGGACCTTCAAGGACGCCGGGGGCCGCATCGTTACCGACTACGACGTCAAGCTCGGCAAGATCCTCGACGGGGTCGATCCCGAGCGGCCGCTCCCGGCCTTGTGGAAGGAGTTCGACGCGCTGGCGAGCGTGCCGCTCATGGTCATCCGCGGCTGCCTTTCCGACATTCTGTCGCAGGCAACCGTGGCTGCGATGCAGGGGCGCCACCCGGCGATGGAAGCGATCGAGGTGCCGGATCAGGGCCATGCGCCGTTGCTGTCGGAGCCTGCGCTGATCGCCCGAATCGCGGCTTTTGTCGAATCGTGCGACCAGCGGCGGCACTGATCGGTAAACCAGTCGATCCCAGAACAAAGCAAAACCCCCGGCGGGAGCCGCCGGGGGTTTCTTGGTTGAGACCGCTCAAGCCGATCAGGGCTTGAAGTCGCGGTGGATGCGGACCGTGACGGCAAAGTTGTCCTGGTCCTCGATATTGTAGGTGCCGGACTGACGTGCGGTGTTGGCAACCGCGCGGTAGTTGGCCGTGCCGCGGAACGCGGTGTACAGCTTGCTGTAGAGGAAGTCGACGCCCATGTAGAAGTCGGGCGTGAAGTTGTACTGGGTGCGCGAGCCGATGTACGCGAATGCGAAATCCGGGTCGCAGTTGCTCATGCCCGTCAAGCTGCCGCCGGTGGCGGCCGCAGCAGCGCTGGTGCCACCGGAGAGCGGGAAGTTCCCGCAGGTCGCGTTGCGGATAAGCGCCGTGGCGTTGTCGTTATAGTCGAACTTCACATAACCGCCGTAGAGCGAGGTCCGCACCTTGCTGCCGGCCCACCACACGTGGTCGTAGGCTGCGTACACGCCCCAGGCCCTGGTCAGCTCGACCTCGCTGCCGGTGCCGTAGACTGCGTCGCTTACCCAGCCCAGGCCGAGCGAGTTGCCGACCCCGAACCTGGCCGGGGAGCTGCCGCCCCAGCTGGAGTGGACGATATACTTGGTCGCACCTTCGGTGAAGCTGCCCTGGATCTGGAAGAAGCTGCCGTTCGGTGCATTCAGCCGCAAGCCCGCGCTCGCCACCCAGCCGAGCTTGTCGGCGGGATGACCTTGGGTGATCGAGCCGGTTATGCTCGTTCCGTAGTAGCCGGCGCTGGCGTCATGGACCACGCCCGCGATCATGGCGGCGCCCCAGGCCTGGTCAACGCGCCAGTTCATGACGATGTCCGGGAAGCGGATCGTCACCTGGTCGGGGGTCGGGGCCGCGCCAACGAGGAACGGGTCGTTGAACGCAAAGCCGACGGTGGTGTTGTTGGCGTTGAAGGCGGCAGTGCCTGGGCAAGTGACGCCCGCCAGCCCCGCCGTCCCCACGCAGCCGAGCTGAGTGTTGACGACCGAATACCGCCGCGGCTCTTCGAGCGAGATCGTCGAGGTGACGCCGTTGCCGAAGTTCGCCGTATAGGCCATAACGCGCCAGCCGCCGTCGCCGGTGTCCTCCGTCGGCGTCGCCGTGTAGCTGACGATCGGCGCGGAGTAGAAGTCGAAGAACGAGGACGCCAGGCCGAAGGTGAACCCCGCGAACTGGATGAAGCCGCGGTTGACGTAGAGGCCTTCGGCGTTCGGCGAGTCACCAGTGTGGCCGATCGTGAAGTAGGTCCGCAACGTGCCGTACTCGGTCTGCTGGCGGGTATCGACCGAGATCAGCGAACGCGTCCGGAAGGTCCAGTCGGTCTGTCCACCGATTCGGGTGTTCAGCTGGTTCGGCTGGCCGAACGGCCCGGTCGTGACGTTCTGGCCGTAGTTCCAGCTGTGCTGGGCTCGCACGTAACCGCCCAGCTTGAGGCAGATATCCGTGCCCGGGATGTAGTAGAACCCATCCCCGTACAGGCTGCAGATTTTGACGTACAAGACCGGCTTGGCCTTGACCGGCATATCCGCCGCCTGCGCCCCGGCGACCGCGACTAGTCCCGCGGCGGTACCGAGGAGAAGACTTTTCACCATCTTCATCTCAACCTCCATTTGTTTCGTGGGAGGGTTCGGTCTCCGTCGGGTCTGCACCCTGGAAGGTCCCCCTGCTCCCCAGTTACCCGGTCTTTCGGTCGCCTTAATCGGTTCGCACCGATTTCCCACAAGGCACCGGAACCACCGGTAGGGGCGACATGGGGATGCCCCCCTCCGTCGCACGACCACATTAACTCACGCGGTTCCCCAGGCAACGAAGAAGAAGCATTTTGAACAGCCGGAAATGCAGTTTTCGGCCAGGTGTTGCTTAAAAAACACTCAATCGGTACCGGCGTCCTTTGCAGGCATCGGCACTTGCTTAACGAACAATTAACCCCAGCAAATATTTGAAATAATAAGATATTTAGCGTCGTAGCGTTTTGGCCAAGCGCGCTTGAACCGTCGCCGCGACGCGCTTTTTTCGCCTTGCATCGGAAAGATGTTCGCGAACGCCATCGAATTCGCACGTCTTCGAGTGAACCGAATCGCACTCTTGCACCGATGATCACGCCTCGAGCGCACACAATATAATGCGATACCGCGCGCGTGATGACTCGACCGCATGACGGCGAAAATTTCGGCTCGATATGATCCAGGATTGATCGAGGAAGAGAGCTTGGCGCAGGCGTTTGTCGGCAAATGCCCTGCCGGATGCAGTCTTGAGGTAGCGTTCGAAGGCCACTGCTTTTCGATCATCCGAAGAAGCACGCTGCTTGACCGGACTCCGTGCGATCGGTACGGATTCTCCAGCGCCGGAGAGGTGGCCGAGTGGCTGAAGGCGGCGGTTTGCTAAACCGTTATACGGTCTAAAGCCGTATCAAGGGTTCGAATCCCTTCCTCTCCGCCAGCCTTTGCTGCTTTGCAGTTCGGCCGGCAGGCCATCTCGCCCCCTCGCGCGAAACCGCCAGAATCACCCCAGCAGCAGCAGCAGGCCGATGGCCGCCGGTCAACCGGCCTTGAGCCACGCGCGTGCGGCACGCTGGGCTTCGGCGATCTCGGTCTCGGACATCTGGTCCGCGATCTCGCGGCGCAGACGGATCGCGTTGTTATTGCCGCGCATCGCCGCCAGATTGAACCACTTATGCGCGGTCACGAAGTCGATCGGAACGCTGCGTCCAACCGAATACATCATGCCGAGCTCGAAGAACGCATCCGCGCCCGCGGGCGCCTCGCCGAGCGTCGCGTGATCGATCTCGGCAATCTCGAAACGAGCCATGTCGGCCTCCCCTTCCCGCGCGTCCGTCGGATCGCGAACTTGGCGCGGATGCACGCCCAGCCCCCCGGCCGAGCGCGGCGAATATCGGCAGAAAATTTGAAAGGTGCTTTAAGGGTCGAGATGAATCGAATCTGAACGCATCGAACAATCGCCGCGCGCTACCTATCGTTAAGCACGCAAATACCGCTGTTACCTCGATATTTCCGGCAACGCCTGCAATCGCTAACCGTTCTCGTTGGTGCCGTGTCAACCATGCGCCAATCCGCTCGCTCCGCTCGCTCATAACGCGATAATGACCCGGAGACCGGAAAGCCGAAGATCGACAAGCGCAACGCCGATGCGAGCAAGCGCAACCGGCCGATCGTCGGCGTCCAGATCGTGCTCGGGATGAAGCTCGACGGAGCCAACAAGTGGTCGGGCCAAGTCTACAATCCCGAAGACGGCAAGACCTATTCCGGCAGCATCACGCTGCAGGATGCGAGCACCATCAAGCTGCAGGGATGCCTGCTCGGCGGAATGATTTGCAAGACCAGCACCTGGACGCGCGTTGTCGGATGACGGAGGACGGACATCGGACGACGGAATGGCGTGATCCCGTCGGTTAATCTTCCTCCGTCGTCTGTCCTCCGTCTTCCGTCGTCTGTCCTCCGTTACCGCGCCCGCTGATTGAACAGGACCTCGCGCACCTTCGGGTCCTGCATGTTGACTTGGCTTGCCTCTTCGACCCGCAGGTGAATGCCGCGATCGACCGCCGGCCGCGCCCTCACCGTTTCGAACCAGCGTTTGAGGTTCGGGAAATTGTTCAAGTCCTGGCCCTGGCTCTTGTAGCTTCTGACCCAGCCGACGCAGGCCATGTCGGCGATCGAATACCTGCCGGCGAGGAAATCACGGTCCTCGAGCCGCGTGTTCATGACGCCGTAGATGCGGTTCATCTCGTTGGTGAAGCGATCGATCGCGTATTGCTGCTTTTCCGCCGCCGCGTAGTTGCGGAAATGGTTGGCCTCCCCCGCCTTCGGCCCGAGATTGGCCATCTGCCAGAACAGCCACTGGTCGACCTCCACCCGGCCGCGCTCGTCCTTCGGATAAAACCTGCCGGTCTTGCGGCCGAGATATTGCAGGATCGCGCCCGACTCGAAGATCGAGATCGGCCGGCCGCCGGGACCGTCATGATCGACGATCGCCGGCATGCGGTTGTTGGGCGAGATCGCCAAAAATGCCGGCTTGAATTGGTCGCCCCTGGAGATGTTGACCGGGATCATGCGGTAGGGCAGCCCGCATTCCTCGAGCATGATCGAGATCTTGAAGCCGTTGGGCGTCGGCCAGTAGTAGAGGTCGATCGACTTTTTGCCCGCTGCGGGCTTTGCCTTGGCGCTGGCGGATTTGGCCTTGCTCTTCGCGGCTTTCTCGACCGCGGCCTTGCGGCGCGGGTTTGTTGCGGTACGGGCCATGGCGACGCTCCCAATCGGAAGACAGACGGCGGACGACAGAGGACAGGTGGCCCGCCCGTTGCCTCGTTGCAACGTTCAGCGTCGCATCCGTCCTCTGTCGTCCGCCGTCTGTCTTCTGAATACACCGAGGGCGTCGGCGAGATGCCCGAGGCCCCGAGGCGGTGGCAGATCGTGCTGCCGACCGTGAGGTACGGAACCTGTCCGTCCCTCCTTCTTCACGCCTCCACCCTTGGCAGAGCGGAGACTGGTGAAGCTCGAACCCCTGTCTCGCCGACGCCCTCTGTCGTCGACCGGAGCCGGCGTTGTCGAAATGCGATTGCGGTTCGCTCACCGCTCTTCGACTCGCGCCGGCCCGTGTGACGCAGTCGTCGACATCATCCGAAGTCGAAGACTGTGAAGCAGCGTTCGCCTACTTCTTCTTCCGGCGCTTGGTCTTCTTCGCGCCCTTCTTTGCCGCTGACTTCGTCTTGGACTTTCTCTTCTTCGCCATGCTGCCCTCCTAGCCATGAGTGAGTGGCGATGTCGGTACAGTGCCCGCGGGGATCGCGAACACTGCATTCCGATTACACCAGCAAGAGAAAAAAAACACCTTCAGCGCTTAATGAAGCGTTTCCGCGGCCGTTTCGACACCAGCTCTTGTGTGTGCGCGAGCTCGAACGCGACGCATGGCGCATCACGTGAGAAGATATCACCACAGACAGCGCACGATTTCTTCCGACTCTGCAAAAACCCCCGTAGTATATGGTTTTTCGACGATTCAGATTTTCTCGCGCTGGCAATCGTCGAGCGCCGCGCGCCGCGCGCGAACGATCGCAAATCCTATCGAGAAGACGCCCCGAACACGCCCGTTAAGCCTGTTGAAATTTTTTCACGAAAACGCCCGCTCGAACGGCTCCGACCACTGGAATCTGACGCGAATCGCGCGAATCGCCCGCAAGTGATTCGCGCGCGGCGCCTCGCCCGAGCGCATTTTTCGGCTCGCCGAGAGCGCTCGCGCGACGTTCTTCGTCTCTCATTTTTGGTTTCGACGGCACGCTTCGGCGACACATCGCGGTTCGATCGCGCGCGGGCTCGATCGTGCTCATCGGTCGGCGATGACGCGAGTGACGGCGCGCGCTCAAATGCCGAGCTTGCTCTTGAGCAGCTCGTTCACCGCCTGCGGGTTCGCTTTGCCGCCCGAGGCCTTCATCACCTGGCCGACGAACCAGCCGATCAGGGCGGGCTTCGCCTTGGCTTGGCCGACCTTGTCGGGGTTGCTGGCGATGATGTCGTCGACCACCTTCTCGATCGCGGAGAGGTCGGTCACCTGCCGCAAGCCGCGGGCCTCGACGATCGCTTGCGGATCACCCCCCTCGCTCCAGACGATCTCGAATAAGTCCTTGGCAATCTTACCGGAAATCGTTCCGGCGGCGATCAGGTCGAGGATCGCGCCGAGCTGGGTGGCCGACACCGGCGTGTCCGCAATACCCTTGCCTTCCTTGTTGAGGCGGCCGGCGAGCTCGTTGATCACCCAGTTGGCGGCGACCTTGGCGTCGCGACGTTGCGCCACCGCCTCGAAGAAGTCGGCCACCTCGCGCTCGCCGACCAGAACGCCGGCGTCGTAGGTCGACAGCGCGTAGTCGCGGATGAAACGCGCCTTCTTTTCGTCCGGCAGCTCGGGCAGATGCGCCGCGAGGTCGTCGATCTCGGCCGCGGTGAGCTCGAGCGGCAACAGATCGGGATCCGGGAAGTAGCGGTAGTCGTGTGCCTCCTCCTTGTTGCGCATGGAGCGCGTCTCGCCCTTGTTCGGGTCGAACAACCGCGTCTCCTGGTCGATCGTGCCGCCATCCTCCAAGATTTCGATCTGGCGCCGCGCCTCGTGCTCGATCGCCTGCCCGATGAAACGGATCGAGTTCACGTTCTTGATCTCGCAGCGGGTGCCCAGCGGCGCGCCCGGCTTGCGCACCGAGACGTTCACGTCGGCGCGCAGGCTGCCCTTCTCCATGTCGCCGTCGCAGGTGCCGAGATAGCGCAGAATGGTCCGCAGCTTGGACACGTAGGCCTTGGCCTCGTCCGACGAGCGCAGATCGGGCTTCGACACGATCTCCATCAACGCCACGCCCGAGCGGTTGAGATCGACGAAGGACATGCTGGGATGCTGGTCGTGCAGTGATTTGCCGGCGTCCTGCTCGAGGTGCAGCCGCTCGATGCCGACCTTGACGGTCTCGCCGTCCGGCAGGTCGACCACGACCTCGCCCTCGCCGACGATCGGCGACTTGTATTGGCTGATCTGATAGCCCTGCGGCAGGTCGGGATAGAAATAGTTCTTGCGGTCGAAAACCGATTTGAGATTGATCTTGGCGTTGAGCCCAAGCCCGGTGCGCACCGCCTGCTTGATGCACTCCGCGTTGATCACCGGCAGCATGCCCGGCATCGCCGCGTCGACCAGCGATACGTGGGAATTCGGCTCGCCACCGAATTCGGTCGAGGCGCCGGAAAACAGCTTCGACTGCGAGGTCACCTGGGCATGGACCTCCAAGCCGATGACGACCTCCCAGTCGCCGGTCGCGCCTTTGATGAGCTTCGATTTCTTCGCCGCAGCGTTCATCCACTTCACTCGTATTGGCAGGCGCGAATTCGGATAAACGCTCGCGCGAGCCCCCGCAAGGCCAACCCTACCCTGCCCAAATAGGGCATCCGGCCGGAGGAAACCTTATCCAACGCGATGCGTTGGCCGACAGGGCCGGGATTATCGGAGGTTCCGATGGCTGACAACAGGGCACCGAACGGCAAGCTCGGCGTCATTCTCGGCGTGCTGGTCGTCATTACTGCCGTTGCATTCCTGCTCAATGGCGGCGAAAAGCTGGGCAAGACGACGATCAACAGCGACGACGACCTTCCGCCGGTCACATCGTCGCCGCGATAGCGCAATCCGGCCACCTTCACCCCGTCCGCTGGACGCAACAAAACGCCGCGGCAACCCGCGGGTTGTCGGGCGCGGCTCCCCGCAGTAGCCTCTCCCAATAGAGACGCGCGGCCCAGCGCGCTGGATTTTCGCTTCGTTCAGCCGAGGCGATGGGAGAGGAAAGTCCATGATCACCCGCCGCCGTTTCGCCGGGCTCGCGGCCGCGTCCGTGCTGACGTCCGGCCTGATCGCGCGCCCCGCCAGCGCGCAGGCCTGGCCCAGCCGACACGTGCGCCTCATCGTTCCGTTCGTGCCGGCCGGCGCCACCGACGTGATCGCCCGCACCGTCGGTCACCGGCTCTCCGAAGTGTGGGGGCAGCAGGTGGTGATCGAGAACAAGCCCGGCGCTGCCGCCAATATCGGCGCCCAGATGGTCGCCCAGGCCGATCCCGACGGCTACACGCTCTACATCACTTCGGTGCCGCACGCGACCAACCGCTTTCTCTATCGTTCGCTCAACTATGATCCGATCGCCGACTTCGCGCCGGTGACGCTGATCTGCATGCAGCCGAACGTCATGGTGGTGCCCAACACCTCGCCGGCGAAGTCGGTCAAGGAATTCGTCGCCTACGCCAAGGCCAATGCCGGCAAGATCAGCTACGGCTCGGGCGGCATCGGCACCTCGGTGCATCTCTCCGGCGAGCTGTTCAAGCGCATGACCGGCATCGACATGACCCATGTGCCCTATCGCGGCTCGGCGCCGGCGCTGCAAGACGTGATCGCCGGCCGCCTCGACCTGATCTTCGACAACATCACCCCCGCGCTGCCGCAGGTGCGGACCGGCAATGCGCGCGGACTGGCGGTGACCACGGGCCAGCGCGTGCCGGTGGCTCCGGAATTGCCGACCATCGCCGAGTCCGGGGTGCCGGGCTTCGACGTCTCCTCCTGGTTCGCGTTCTTCGTACCGGCCAAGACGCCGCAGCCGATCGTCGAGAAGATGTACAAGGACATCGTCGCGGCGCTCGCCCATCCGCCGGTCAGGGAGCGTTTGGAGCCGCTTGGCGCAGCGCTCGTCGGCTCGACGCCGGAGGAACTCGCCCGCCACCTCAAGTCCGAGATGGACAAATGGGGGCCGGTCATCCGCGAGGCCAAGATCAAGATCGACGAGTGAGACGCGTCATGATCGATCGCCGCCGCCTGATTGGGCTCGCCGCCGCGTCGGCGCTCGTCCCCGGCCTGACCGCGGGCGCCGCCCGCGCGCAGGCTTGGCCGCGGCGCTTCGTTCGCCTGGTCGTTCCGTTCCCGCCCGGCGGCGGCACCGACGGGGTCGCCCGTATCCTGGCCAACCGGCTGTCCGAAGTCTGGGGCCAGCAGATGGTGATCGAAAACAAGGGCGGCGCCGGCAGCAATATCGGCGCCGAGGCAGCCGCCCGATCCGACCCCGATGGCTACACGATGTTGATCGGCTCGCTGCCGCTTGCGGTCAACCGCTATCTCTATCCCTCGCTCAGCTACGATCCGATCGCCGACTTTGCTCCGGTCTCGCTGCTCTGCCTCTATCCCAATCTCATGGTGGTGCCGAACTCCTCGCCCGCGAAGTCGGTCATGGAATTCGTCGCCCACGCCAAGGCGAACAGGGGCAAGATCACATTCGCCTCCTCCGGCACCGGGACCTCGACCCATTTGTCCGGCGAGCTGTTCAAGCGCATGACCAGCATCGAGATGACGCACGTGCCCTATCGCGGGGTGGCGCTCGCCTTGAACGACGTCATTCCCGGGCGGGTGGACGTCATGTTCAACACCATGGCCGGCGTGCTGCAGCAGGCGAGGACGGGGCAATTGCGCGGGCTCGCGGTGACCTCGGCCAAGCGCTTTCCGACCGCGCCGGAATTTCCGTCGGTCGCGGAAGCGGGCGTGCCCGGCTTCGACGTGGCGTCGTGGTACGCGTTCTTCGTGCCGGCCAAGACGCCGCCCGAAATCGTGAAGAAGATGCACGCCGACACGGTTGCGGTGCTGGCCGAGCCCGCGATCAAGGACAAGCTCGAGCAGATCGGCGTCATGGTCGTCGGCTCGACGCCGGAGCAACTTGGCGCACACCTCAAGGCGGAAACCGAGCTGTGGGGGCCGGTCATCAAGGCTGCCGGAATCAAAGCCGATGGGTGAGATCATGCTCGACCGCCGCCAATTCGTCGGACTGACCGCGGCGTCGGCGCTCGCGCCCGCCCTCCTCCCGCGCGCCGCTGTCGCACAGGCGTGGCCGAGCCGTTTCGTGCGGCTGGTGGTGCCCTACGCGTCGGGAGGACCGACCGACGCCGTCGCCCGCGTCGTCGCCGATCCGCTGGCGAGAGCCTGGGGCCAGCAAGTCGTCATCGAAAACAAGGGCGGCGCCGGCACCAATATCGGTGCCGAGGCAGTCGCGCGGTCCGATCCGGACGGCTACACCTTGCTGGTGGGCAGCTCCGCCCTGGCGATGAACCGGGCGCTTTATCGCACGCTCAGCTACGATGCGATCGCCGACTTTGTGCCGGTCACGCTCATTGTGAGCTTCTCGTTCTTCATGTGCGTGCCCAACTCGTCGCCGGCGAAGTCGGTCAAGGAATTCATCGCCTACGCCAAGGACAAGGGCGGCAAGCTCACCTATGCCACGCCCGGCGTCGAGGCCGGCGTGCCCGGCTTCGAAGTATCTTCATTTTACGGATTGTTCCTGCCGATCCGGACGCCGGCCGACATCGTTAGAAAGATCAACGCCGACACGGTCACGGCGCTCGCCGATTCCCCGATCAAGGGTAGGCTCGAGCAGCTCGGCTATGCGGTGATCGGCTCGACCGCCGAGGACCTTGCAGCGCATCTGCAATCCGAAATCGACAAATGGGGCCCGGTCATCAAGGGCGCCGGGATCCGGATCGACTCATGAGTCGGATGGGGACAGCGATGATCACGCGCCGCCACCTCGTTGCGCTGTCCGCCGCGACGGCGATCGCCCAAATCCCCATCGCGCGCCCGGCACGCGCGCAAGCTTCTTCGTTACCGGCTTGGCCCAACCGCTTCGTCAAGCTGGTCGTGCCGTTCACGCCCGGCGGCGGCATCGACGCCATCGGCCGCATCCTCGGCGCGCGGCTTTCCGAGACGTGGGGCCAGCAGGTGGTGGTCGAGAACAAGCCGGGCGCCGGCGGCAACATCGCCTCCGAATTCGTCGCCCGCTCCGCCCCCGACGGCTACACCCTCTACATCACCGCGGCCGGACTGGCGGTCAACCGCTACCTGTTCCCGTCGATCAGCTACGATCCGGTCGCCGACTTCGCGCCGGTCACGCTGATCTGTTTCTTTCCCAACCTCTTGGTGGTGCCGAATTCCTCGCCGCTGCGTTCGGTCGGCGATCTCGTCGCCCAGGCCAAGGCCAATCCGGGCAAGGTCAATTTCGGCTCTCCCGGGCACGGCAGCTCACCCCACATGAGCGGCGAACTGTTCAAGCACATGGCCAAGGTCGATCTGACCCACGTGCCTTACCGCGGCGCGTCACCAGCCTATACCGACCTGCTGGCGGGCCGTATCGACGCCATGTTCTCGGTCATGGCGTCGGGCCTTCCGCTGGTCCGGTCCGGTCAGTTGCGCGCCCTCGGAGTAACCACCGCCACGCGGGTGCAGGCGGCGCCCGAGGTGCCGACCATCGCGGAAGCCGGCGTGCCGGGCTACGACACGTCGTCGTGGTTCGCCTTCTTCGTTCCCGCCAAGACGCCGCCTGAGATCATCAGGAAGATGCACGCCGACACCGTCGCCGTGCTGGCCGAGCCCCCGATCAAGGCGAAGCTCGATGCGCTCGGCGTGATCGTGGTCGGCTCCACGCCGGAGGCGCTCGGAGCGCACTTCAAGGCCGAGATGGAGAAGTGGGCGCCGGTCATCAAGGCGGCCAATATCAAGGTCGAGCCGTGATCACCCGCCGCCATGCGATCGGGCTCTTAGGAACCGCGGCGCTGACGTGCGGCGTTGCCGGCCGCGCGACCGCGCAGAGCATGCCCGCGCAAGCTTGGCCCACCCGGATCGTGCGTCTCATCGTGCCGTTTGCTCCAGGCGGCAGCACCGATGCGATGGCCCGCATCGTCGCCAACCGGCTCTCGGAAATGTGGGGCCAGCAGATGGTGGTCGAAAACCGCGGCGGCGGCGGCTCCAATATCGGCCACGAAGCGGTCGTACGGTCCGAAGCCGACGGCTACACGGTATTGATCGCCTCGATGCCGCTGGCGGTGAACCGCTATCTGTTCCGCGCGCTCACATATGATCCGGTCGCCGATCTGGCTCCGGTTACGCTCATTTGCACGTACCCGAACGTCATGACCGTCCCCAATTCCTCGCCGGCGAAGTCGGTCATGGAGTTTATCGCCTACGCCAAGGCGAACAGGGGCAAGGTCACTTATGCATCGTCGGGCAACGGGACTTCCGTGCATTTGTCCGGGGAATTGTTCAAACGCATGGCTGGAATCGAGATGACGCACGTGCCGTATCGCGGCGGGGGCCCCGCGATCAATGACCTTATTCCGGGCCGCGTCGACGTCATGTTCAACACCATCGGCACGGCGCTGCCATTGGTGCGGGGCGGGCAGCTGCGCGGGCTTGCGGTGACGACGGCGGAACGATTTCGGACTGCACCCGACCTGCCGACCATCGCGGAATCCGGGGTACCGGGGTTCGACGTGTCCTCTTGGTTCGCCTTCTTCGTCCCAGCCAAGACGCCGCCGGAGATCATCCGGAAGCTTCACGCCGACACCGCCAGTATCCTCGCCGAGCCTGCAATCAAGCAGAGGATGGAGCATCTCGGAGTGGCACCGGGGAGCTCCACCCCCGCCGCGCTTGCAGCTCACCTCAAGTCCGAAATGGACAAATGGGGTCCGATCATCAAGCAGGCGGGCATTTCCATCCACGACTGAGGCACGGTGAGTGAAAGATTGGATCAAAGGGGGAAGACAGCGATGATCAGCCGCCGCCGATTGGTTCAACTATCCGCCGCATCCGCGCTCGCACCCGGCCTGCTCGGCGATGCCGCGCTCGCGCAGACGCAGGCGTGGCCCAACCGTCACGTCCGCCTGGTCGTGCCGTTCCCGGCGGGCGGGGGAGCCGACGCGATCGCACGCATCGTCGCTGCCCGGCTCTCCGAAATATGGGGCCAGCAGGTGCTGATCGAGAATCGCGGTGGGGCCAGCGGCAATCTCGCCGCCGAGTCGGTCGCCCGCTCCGCTCCCGACGGCTACACCATGTTCCTGGCGGGAGACTTCCAGGCCACCAATATCCACCTCTATCCGAAGCTCAGCTACGATCCGGTCGCCGACTTCACGCCGGTCTCGCTCGTGGTGCTTTATCCGAGCGCGATGGTCGTGCCGAACTCCTCGCCCGCCCATTCGGTCGGCGAGTTTATCGCCTATGCCAAGGCGAACCCGGGCAAGCTCACCTTTGCCTCCCCCGGCCACGGCACCGCGCCCCATCTCGCCGGCGAGCTGTTCAAGCGCACGGCCGGCATCCAGTTGACGATCGTGCCCTATCGCGGCGCCGCCCCCGCGATCCAAGACCTCATCCCCGGCCGCGTCGACCTCTTTTTCAACAATATCGCCCCGCTGCTGTCGCTGATGCAGCAGGGCCAGCTGCGCGCGCTCGGCGTGACCTCCGCCAAACGCTCGCCCGCGGCGCCGCAATTGCCGACCTTGGCGGAGTCGGGTCTGCCTGGATTCGAGGTGTCCGGCTGGTACGCCTTCTTTGTGCCGGCCAAGACCCCGCCGGAGATCGTGCGGAAAATGCACGCCGACACTGCCGCCGTGCTGGCTGAGCCCGCGATCAAGCGACGGCTGGAAGACCTCGGCCTGTTCGTGATCGGCTCGACGCCCGAGGAGCTCGGAAGCTTCCACAAGGCGGAGATGGACAAATGGGGACCGGTCATCAAGGAGGCCGGCATCAGCATCCGCGAATGAGATCCCAGGGAGGACCGGATGATCACTCGCCGCCGGTTGATTGCGGCATCTGCGGCGTCGGCAATCGGGCCCGGCCTTCTCGGTCGTCCCGCGCAGGCGCAGGCTTGGCCCAGCCGCGTCGTGCGCATCGTCGTGCCCTACGCGCCGGGTGGACCGACCGACATCATCGCCCGCGTGGTCGCCGACCAGCTCGCGAAAACCTGGGGCCAGCAGGTCGTGATCGAGAACCGGAGCGGCGCCGGCACCAATATTGGTGCCGAGTTGGCCGCTCGGTCCGATCCGGACGGCTACACGATCTTCATGGGCGGCGCCACCTTGGCGGTGAACCGCAACTTTTACCGCACGCTGAGCTACGACCCGATTGCCGATTTCGCGCCGGTCACGCTGATCTGCACCTTCTCGTTTTTCATGTTCGTGCCGAATTCCTCGCCGGCCAAGTCGGTCAAGGAATTCATTGCCTTCGCCGAGCAAAACAAAGGCAAGCTCACATTTGCATCGCCCGGGACCGGTACTGCACCACATCTTTGCGGTGAGCTGTTCCGGCAAACCGCCGGGCTCGAGATGACGCACGTGCCCTATCGCGGCGCGGGGCCAGCGATGAACGACCTCATTCCGGGCCGCGTCGATCTGCTGTTCTCGGGCGGCGCCACCTACCAATATGCCAAATCGGGCCAAGTGCGCGCGCTCGGCATTACCAGCGCCAAAAGAGCTTCGTCGGCGCCGGACGTGCCGACTATCGCCGAGGCCGGCCTGCCCGGTTTCGAGGTTTCGTCGTGGTTCGCGTTCTTCGTGCCGGCCAAAACCCCGCCCGACATCGTCAAAAAAATGAATGCCGACTGCGTTGCCGCGCTCGCCGACCCCGCGGTCAAAGGCAGGCTCGAGCAGCTCAGCTACGATGTTGCCAGCACGAGCCCCGAAGAGCTGGCCGTTCTCCTCAAGGCTGAAATCGACAAATGGGGCGTGGTCATCAAGCGCGCCGGGATCAGCACCGAGCCATGAGCCCGGCGATAACGAGGATATCGATCCAACCGATCCGCAAATACACGACGTTGGTGGCAGAGACGCGCAGGAGGACAGGATGATGACCCGCCGCCACATGGTCGGGCTCTGCGCCGCCACGGCGCTCGCGCACGGTCTTATGGTCGGTGGCGCGCACGCCCAGGCCTGGCCCAACCGCTTCGTGCGGCTGGTCGTACCGTTTGCCGCAGGCGGGGCGAACGAGGCCTTCGCGCGCAACCTCGCTGCCCGGCTGTCCGAGATCTGGGGCCAACAGGTGGTGATCGAGAACAAGCCGGGCGCCGGCGGCAATATCGGCGCCGAGGCCGTGGCCCGTTCCGATCCCGACGGCTTGACCATGCTGATCGGCTCGTTTCCGCACGCGGTGGCGCGCTTCCTTTACCCGGCGCTGGGCTACGATCTGATCGCCGACTTCGCGCCGGTCACGCTCATCGGGCTCACCCCCAACATCATGGTGGTGCCGAACTCCTCGCCCGCCCGCTCGGTCGCCGAGTTCATCGCCCATGCCAAGGCGAACAAAGGCAAGGTCACCTTCGCGTCCTCGGGCGCCGGCACCTCGATCCATCTCTCCGGCGAGCTGTTCAAACGCATGGCCGGCATCGAGATGACGCATGTGCCGTATCGCGGCGGCGCGCCCGCCCTCACCGACCTGATTCCCGGGCGCGTCGACCTCATGTTCAACGTGATGTCGTCGGTGCTGCCGCAGGTGCGCGCCGGCCAAATGCGCGGACTGGCCGTGACCACCGCCAAACGAGTGCCGGCCGCGGCGGAGTTTCCGACGCTCGCCGAAGCCGGGCTGCCCGGATTCGAAGTCTCCGGCTGGTTCGGATTTTTCGTGCCGGCTAAGACGCCGCCGGAGATCGTGGCCAAGATTCATCGCGATACCGTCACCGCGCTTGCCGACCCCGGGGTGCGGGGAAGGCTGGAGGATCTCGGCATCGTTGTGACCGGCTCGACCCCGGCTGAGCTTGCGGCCTTTCTCAAGGCGGAAATGGACAAATGGGGTCCGGTCATCAAGGAGGCGGGCATCGGCATCCGTGAATGACTGCCGCATGCCGACCCGCAGCCGTTTCGTTTCGAGGCGCGATCGCCAATCACAAAAAGAAATGACCGCAGGTGGCGCCGTTCCATGGCCCGCACGACCGACTATACTCCAGCTGGAAATGCCTCAAGACTGGGGGTCACAATGCTTGGTTTACGTGCGTGCGTCCTCGCCCTGCTCGCGCTCGGCGCCATGCCGGCCTTGGCGCAGACCGCCGACAAGGTGCTGGTCAACGGAAAAATCATCACCGTCGACGACCGCTTTACGATTGGGCAGGCGCTTGCCATCCGCGGCCAACGCATCGTCAAGGTCGGCAGCAACGCGGAGATCGAGCGGCTCAAGGGACCGTCCACGCAGACGATCGACCTCGCCGGCCGCAGCGTCATTCCCGGCCTGATCGACAACCATTCCCACTGGATCCGCGCCGCCGAGCACAACGAGCTGCGCTTCGACGGCGTCACGTCGCGGGCGCGGGCCATCGACATGGTTGCCGAACGGGCGCGCGCGGCACCGCCCGGCGAATGGATCGTGGTCCTCGGCGGCTGGTCGGAAGAGCAGTTCACCGACGAGCCGCGCGGCTTCCCCCGCGAAGAGCTCGACCGCATCGCTCCCAACAACCCGGTGGTGCTGCAGGCGGTCTATAACCACAGCTATCTCAACACGGTCGCCCTCATTGCGGCGAAGATCGACGCCAGCACGCCGGACCCGCAGGGCGGCAAGATCGAAAAGGACGCCGGCGGCAAGCCGACCGGCATCATGCGCGGCCCCGGCGGGGTCGCCTTCGTGGCGGCCCGGATTCCGTTGGAGAACCAGGAGGCATGGCTCGCCAATACCCGCAAGCTCGCCGCCTATCTCAATTCGCTGGGGATCACCGCCTGGGGGGACGCCGGCGGACGCGGCATGACCGCCAAGCACTACGAGCCCTACCGATATCTCGCCGAACGCGGCGAGCTCAATGTCCGGGTGTTCTGGTTGACGATCCGCCAGCCGGCGACGCCCGAGCAGGTCGATCGCGTGCTCGCCGAAATTCCGCAGCAGAAGCCGTTCCAAGGGAACGATTACTTCGACCAGATCGGCTGGGGCGAATCGATCTACGGGCCGGTGACCACCAACACCATGCGCGCGGGCGCCAATACCAGGCCGGAAGACATGGCGCAGTTCCGCCGCGTCGTGCAGGCGCTGGCCGAGCGCGGCATCCACGTCAACGCGCACGTGGAGATGGAGCCAGCGATCGACGCTTTCCTCGACCAGTACGAGGCGATCAACAAGATTCACCCGATCAAGGGGCTGCGCTGGGCGTTCTCGCACGTCGACCAGGTCACCGAGGCGCAGCTCGAGCGCATGAAGAAGCTCGGCATGTCCGCCCAGATCCACAGCCGCCCGCTGATCCAGGGCGTGCTGATGCACAAGGTGCACGGCGACAAGGCCTGGGACATGCCGCCGTTCCGCCGCGTCCAGGACAGCGGCATCCACTGGGGCCTGGGTTCCGACGCCACCGCGGTGACGACGTCCAATCCGTTCTACACCTTGAGCCTGGCGGTCACCGGCCGCATGGTGGGCGGTCACCTCGTCAATCGACAGACGATTACGCGCGAGGAGGCACTGATCGCGCACACGCGCTCGAATGCCTATTTCCTGTTCCAGGAAGGCAATCTCGGCGCGCTGGCGCCCGGCAAATACGCCGACCTCCTGGTGCTCGACCGCGACTACCTCACGGTGCCGGTGGACGAGATCAAGGACATCACGCCGCTGATCACCATGGTGGGCGGCAAGATCGTGCACGACGCAATGCCGAAGTAGAGAAGTAGACAAGGCACAGAAACGCAGGGAGGACTATCATGCGTGCGACCATCATCAGAGCGGCGGGGCTCACCGCCGCCAGCATCTTGATCTGCACCAGCATGGCACAGGCGACGGAAATCAAGGTTCTGGCCTCCAACGCCCTCAAGGAGGCGTATCTCGAGCTCGTCCCCGGCTTCGAAAAGGCGAGCGAGCACAAGGTCGTGACCACCTGGTCCGGGACCAACGACATCTTGAAGCGGATGGCGGCCGGCGAGACCTACGATCTCGTGATCATGGCCGGCCCGGCGATCGACGACCTGATCAAGCAAGGCAAGATCGTGCCGGGGAGCCGCGTCGATCTCGCCAAGTCCGGCGTCGGCGTGGCGGTGCGCGCCGGGGCGCCCAAGCCCGACATCAGCTCGGGCGACGCGCTCAAGCGGGCGCTGCTGGCGGCGAAGTCGATCGCCTATTCCTCCGGCCCCAGCGGCGTCTATATCGCCGGTCTGTTCCAGCGCCTGGGCATTGCCGATGAGCTCAAGCCGAAAATCAAGCAGACGCAGCCCGGCAACCCGGTCGGCGAGGTGATCGCGCGTGGCGAAGCCGAGATCGGCTTCCAGCAGATCAGCGAGCTGCTCCCCATCGCGGGCATCGACTATATCGGCCCGCTGCCCCCGGACGTCCAGCACGTCACCGTGTTCTCGGGCGGCATCCACACCGGCGCGAAGCAGCCGGACGCGGCCAAGGCGCTGGTGAAGTTCATCACCGCGCCGGCTGCCGCCCCGGTGATCAAGAAGAAGGGCATGGAGCCCGGCTGACCGACCGGAGCCTTGCTATGTGATGTTGATCTCGCGGCCGAGCGCCTGCTCGACCAGATCGAACGTATTGGCGAATTCGCGGAACTCGATCAGGCGTCCGTCGCGAAAGCGCAGGAAATTGGCGAGCTGCATGGTGACGGTGCGGCCGGTCGAGCGCTGCTTGAAGGCGACGTCCGACATCACCGCCGCCCGATCGGCATCGACGATCATGATCTGGGGCTCATAGCGCTCGAGCGTGTATTCCTGGGCGATGCCGCCGAGCGCGGCCAGCACCGCGGCCTTGCCCTGGCGGTGACCGGCGAACGGGAAGACCTGCATCGGGCCATAAATGATCCAATCGACGTCGTCATGGATGAGATCGGCCACGCGGTCGAAATCGCGGCGGGAATAGGCGGCGTAGAGATCAGTGACGACGGCGCGCGTGTCTTGGGTCACGGGCGGTCCCCCAATACCTCCCACGCATTAAGCACGATTCCCGGCGATAATCACCAGCCAACATCGCTGGGGCATGCGGGCAGCCGCAGCCCATCACGATGCTCAACCTGCGAGCATGGCGCGCGCGATGGCGTCCCATTCGTCCTTCAGCGGTCCCGAGGCGGCTGCCTTTCCCGCCTCGCGGTACCAATAGCGGGCATTGCCGAGGTCGCCTTCGACGCGGTGCAGATAGGCATGCACCCAGGCGCAGTCCTTGCCGCTCTCGTTCATGACGATGTCGTGCGCCTTGTCCCATTTGTCGTTGCCCGCCCACCACAGCGCCGCGAGCGCCGGGGCGAGA
>WNGB01004343.1_pt1 | contig 40412 bp, 31 predicted proteins | sample 5400681 | NCBI WGS metagenome assembly WNGB01 (sample SAMN13153367, study PRJNA577476) | soil metagenome | isolation source: 115 cm soil or saprolite under grassland replicate 2 | place: USA:California | collected 2016-06-15 | reverse complement strand
ACGGCAGCCTGCGGCATATCGTCGGCCTCCTGACCGGCCAAAACGTCATGCGGTAACATGAAGTGTCAGCCGGCGATATTCAAGATCGCGGACTCTTAATCCGCGGGTTCGGGGTTCGAGTCCCTGGCGGCGCACCCGTGATCAAGGCTCTGACCTGGTGGTTCACACCGGATCAGAGCCATTTTCATGTCGATTGTGGACGGTTGTGTGCTCGTCGTGTGCTCGGGAGCCAACGGACGGTTTCGACCACTGGCGGACTGGACGGACGAGGCGGTACGCGAGCACTGTGCTTGGGACATGTTCGGTCACGCCGTGCGGGCGACGACCGGTCGGGAAGGTTCAACGAAGGGTTGGCGGCGGGGGTCGGGGATCTTCGGCGGTAACGGGCGTTCACGCATTCGCGCGAGCGCGGATTGGTAGCCGGACGTGGTCGCGCTGCGGTGACGAGGGGGGTAGTCCGCTGGCGGCCGGGGACCGCCTAGGGGCGGTGGTCATGTCGACGCCGTCGACGATGGCCGTGCCGGCGGTAGGGCGCGGCAGGGCGCCGAGCATAAGCAGCAGGGTGGTCTTGCCGCTGCCGGAGGTCCCATGACGAGGACGACCTGGCCGGGGTCGGCGTCGAGGTCGACGCCGTCGACGGCGCGGACCGCGGTTTGCCGGTGCCGAACACCTTGGTCAGGCCGCGTACGCGAACGCCTGGGGCGCCGGTGGTGATGGCGTCGTTGAGCGTGATGGGCTATAGCGCGCCAGCGAGGCTGGCGGCCAGCGCGGCGGTGCCGACGCGGGCCATGCTTGGCGCGGTGATCACAATGGACACCTGCGGCGCGATCCGGCTGACAGCCGCGCCGACCAGCATCGGCCAGGCCGGTCCCGGCGGCGAGGGCACTGGCGGCGGTCCACACCGCCTGCGCGGTGACGATGCGGTCCAGCCGCCACCCGGTGGCACCAAGCGCGGTCACGACGCCGTATTCGCCCAGCGTGCGAGAAGCCGGCTTGAAGAGCGGCAACCTGTACCCAATCCTCGCTCGCCTTGAGGCGCCCCGCTGGATCGAGGGGCATCGCGAAGCCATCGACCCGAGCAACGCGAAACGACCCACCCGCCGGTACTACACCTTCACTCCAGACGGTGCAGTCCGCGCCCGGCAGGCGCTCGCCGACCTGCACGCCGCCCTGGGGACATCGTCCCCGATCTTTGGCCACGTCTTGCCCGCTGGCGGTGCCGCATGACGTGGCTGCTGATTGCGCTTGCCTTCGTTGGCGCGGTCCTGCTGGCTGGCGTCCAGGACATGCTTAAGACCGAAGCCACCACGCGGGTCGAACGGCTTCCTCGTGCGGTCCTGCGTCTAGCTCGGCGCCGCCTACCGAAGAGTCTCCGCCAGGCGCGGCATGACGAAGAGTGGCTGCCGGAGCTGCTGCACATCACCCAAGAGACTGAGGGGCTGCCGATCACCCGCATGGTCCGAGCGGTCCGGTATGCCCTCGGATTACTGTTTGCCGCTCGCTCCATCTCGACGGTGCTCGGGACTGCGGAGGTCGAGGAAGAGAACGACGAGCAGCGGACACGGGCAGGGCTTGTCTCTAGTACGTTCGATACCGGCGGGACGCGGGTCGTCGAAATTGGTCGCCGCATCGCCGGGGCCGGAGAATACCTTGGCCGGGCGCTCACGGTACGGCAGCAGGCGGCGCTGCTGATTCTCATGGCCATTGGAAAGACAGGTGTCAGCAACCGCGAACTGAGGGATAGCTGTGGAGCTGAGATCGTTGGATCCGACCGCATGTTGCTGAACGAACTCGGGCTGGTGCTGTCGCGTAGACAGGGTCCTCACCTCGTACATGAGCTGACAGACCAAGGTTGGGCGTGGTGCGCGCGAGAATTCGGCGCCCAACGTGGGCGAAGGGTCGGCGGCGTCAACGCCGCCTTGTCGGCAATGACCGCGGGCCTCAACCGGTATATGGAGCGGAACAGGCTCACGCTGGCTGAAATATTTGCCGAGGAGGATCGCGGTAGGCCGTAGCAACGGCAGGCGGCGGCGCATCCGGCGTCTCTTGATGAGGCCGTAGTGGCTTGCGGCGTCAGGCGTCCCGGTGACCGTGGTGACGGGCGCGCTGTCGTTGCGGTGGACCGACCGGCTGATTGGCCGCTTCGGCGCCCGCCGCCTGGTGGTGGCGGGCCTCGGCCTGATCGTTGGGGGGCCTGCTCTACTTCGCCCGGACGCCGGCCGACGGTTCCTATCCGGCCGACGTCCTGCCGGCGATGCTGCTGCTGGGCGTGGGTGGCGGCCTGGCCTTCCCGGCTCTGGCGGCGCTAGCGATGTCGCCGGCCACCGCGGACGATGCGGGCCTGGCCTCGGGCCTATTCAGCACTACCACCGAGGTCGGCTCGTCGCTGGGCCTCGCGGTCCTGGCGGCGCTGGTCGCCGATCAGTCCACCTACCACGCCGCTTTCCTGGCGGCCGCCGCCGTGGCCGTGGTCGTCATCCTCTGCCCGGCCCGCACCGAGCTCACCGCGGTGAATGAACCGCAGCCGGTTGCCCCCACGTAGACAACCGCATGACGCCGGTGGAAGCGGAGAGCCATCGACCCACGCATTTCGCCTACGGCGGCCGGCGTCGTCTTGGTCACCGCCGCCCGCGCCGACATCCCGTCCGGCGTCGGCCGCGAGTGGGTTAGCCGGGTGACCCGCCGGGCGAAGTCCCTGCGGCGCAGCGCGAACGCGTCCTCGCCGACCAGCACGACACCGCCGGACCGCGGGGTGTGCGGCTGGGCCAGCGACCGCAGCAGCGCCGACCTGCCCAACCCGTTCGGCCCGATCAGCGCCACGACGGTGCCGGCGCGCGGGTCGATGCCGACGCCGTGCACGACGGTCCGGCCGTCGTCGGCGAGCGTCAGGTCGGCGCCGGTGAGCGGGGCCTCCGTAATCATGAGCTGAGGCTGCATCGGGAGCGGCCTGCCGGCGTACGCCGAAAGCTGGGCCCGCGAGCGTGGGCTGCCCACCATGCAGCTGGAACTGCTGGTGCCCGCGCTGGACGCACCCGGTCAAGCAGGTCATGTACCAGTGGTACACCCGCACTTGGCGCCAAGGATTAGATGTCCGTGGGCCGCCTGACCGGCGTTGTCCTGGGGCCGGCCGAAGCGGAGAGCTCCGGCAGCCCGCGGGCCGTGCGGCACAACGACGCACACGGGAAGAAGCCTTCGCCTACCCGAGGGTCATAGCTTCTTGGCGAACGACGTGTCTCGACTGACCGGCAGAAGGGTTCGAGGTGACCGCGATTCCGAGAGCGCTCCTCACGAAGAGGCCGGTCGCTCCACCCGAAGTAAGCTCGCTTATCAGGCGTCTGTCCCAGCGAGACAACTGGCAGAACTGGCTGTTTCTATTAGGGGACTGGACAATCATCGGCGCGGCCATTGCGGTGCACTTGCTGGCACCCGGACCAATCGTCTATCTACTCGTCCTGGCGGTCGTCGGCAGCCGGATGCGCGCACTGGCGAATCTGCTCCACGAGGCCGCGCACTTCAAGTTGTTCAGAAATCGCCGACTGAACGACCTGGCCGGACGCGTGCTGTGCGCATCGCCGATCTTTGTCGGCTATCGCAAGTATGTCGTAGATCATAAAATGCACCATCGCAATCTGTGGAAGAATTCGCGAGACCCGGATCTTGCGCTCTATGAGCTGACCAAGACGGTTGACGCCTCCAGCGGCCGCACATCTTTCGCGCGATTCATGGTCGACCACGTCGTCCTGGTCATCGTCCCGGCGATGCCGTGGCGGTGCCTGCTCCGGGAAGCCCTGCGCGACCGCGCCAGGCTGGCGACCGTGTGCCTGCTGGTCGTGACCGGAGCGGTTCTGCTGTCCACCGGCCCCACAGCGGTCACCGATGTCGTCGTGTTCTGCTGGATAGTGCCTTGGTTCACGTCCTATCAAACTATTTCGTACTGGGCCGAGCTGGGTGAACACGGTGGTCTCAAGAACTACGGCTGGACCTGGGGCAGCAGGAACTGGCGTGGGAATGTTCTGACGCGCTGGCTGATCGGTTCCCACTCGGACGACCTCTACCACTTGCTGCATCACTGGTTCCCGTCCGTCCCGCATTATCGGTTGCGGTCGCTCGATCGGAAATGCCGATCCCAATGGTTCGAATATAGCTATCACTCACGTTGCGACGGTTTCTTCGTCGGCAATCGATCCAGGACGTCGGTACTACGTGATATCTGGCGCGGAGGAGAGCAGGGATGACCAACACCACCTATACACGGAACGGCGCTGCTGCCACTCGAGCTGTGCCGGCCGCTGCGGATACGGTCTTGCCGGATGGTGGACGGTTCGGTGTGCGGTCAATGGTCGCACCGCTGCGCCGGGTGCTCGTGCGCCGTCCCTCGACGACCGGTGACTTCGCCGCCGCGGAATGGCAGCGACCTGATCCGGACCTCCTGGTCCGCCAGCACGAGAAGTTCTGCCAGCTGCTCGCCGACCTGGGCTGCGAGGTGGAGCTGGCAAACGCCGCCGACGGCATGGTCGACGCGACCTTCATGAAGGATCCGGGCGTGGTGATCGGCCGGGGCGCGGTCGTCTTCCAGATGTCGAAGCCGGTCCGGCGTGGTGAGTCGGCACTGTTCGCCGCAGCGCTGCGAGCCGCCGGCGTTCCGATCACGGCCGAGCTGACCGGTACCGCCCGGGCCGAGGGCGGCGACATTCTCTGGCTCGACCCCACGAATGTGCTGGTGGGCCGCGGCTACCGCACGAACGCCGAAGGCGTACGGCGCCTTCGGGAGATCTTCGACGCCGAAGGCGTCAGCGTGCGGTCCGTCGACATGCCGCACGACCGCGGTCCGTTGCAGGTCCTGCACCTCACCTCGGTCGTCTCGCCGGTGGCCGACGACCTTGCCGTGGTGTACCCGCCGTTGGCGCCGGTGCCACTGATGGAAGAACTGGGGGCGCGGGGGGTCCGCGTCATCCCCGTACCCCCCGACGAGTACGAGACGTTGGCCTCGAACGTGCTGGCTGTCCGTCCCGGCGTGGTCGTCATGGTGGCCGGGAATCCCCGGACCCAGGCGGCGCTGGAATCTGCCGGCTGTGAGGTGCACGTCTACGACGGCTCGGAGATCTCGGTGAAGGGCGTCGGCGGGCCGACGTGCCTGACGGGCCCGATCCTGCGGAGCTGAGGGGCACGGAGCGAACAGAAGGTGGCTCGAAACACCGCAGGCTGGAACCGGTGCAAAGGACCTCGATGAGCGAATCCACGGAACAACTTGTTGATCATGACTTCGCCGATTCACGTGGCGAGTATGAAGCGCTGTCCGCCGCGGAGCGGCAGCAGATCCTGCACGATTGGAATGACACCGGCCGGCTGGTGCCCGAGGAGACGCTGCCGCGGTTGCTCGAGCGGCAGGCAGCGCGGACTCCCGATGCCGCCGCGGTCATCTTCGGTGCACGGCGGCTTTCCTACGCAGAACTCCACCGGCGGGCCAACCAGCTGGCCCGGCATCTGGTGACGCTGGGCGCCGGCCCGGAGCAGCTGGTCGCGATCGCATTGCCCCGCAGTGAACTCAGTGTTGTCGCGTTGCTGGGCGTGTTGAAGGCCGGTGCGGCCTACCTGCCGATCGACCTGGACTATCCGGCCGAGCGGATCGCGTTCATGCTTGGCGATGCCCGCCCGGTGTTAGTGATCACCGATTCCGCGGGGGCGGCCGGCGTGCTCCCGGCCGATGGCCCCCCGGTCGTCGCCCTCGACGACCCGGAAACTCTCGCCGGCTTGGCCGATCTGCCGGCAACTTCGCTCTCCGACGGCCAGCGGGTGGCCCCCTTGTTGCCCTCCCACCCGGCGTACGTCATCTACACCTCCGGTTCCACCGGTACACCCAAGGGCGTCACCGTCACCCACCAGAGCGTCGTCAACCTGGTCTGCTGGGCGGCGGCCGAGTTCGCGCCCGAGGACCTGTCGCTCGTGCTGGCCTCGACGTCGCTGAGCTTCGACGTTTCGGTGTTCGAGATATTCAGTCCGCTGGTCTGGGGCGGCAGTGTCGAGATCGTCCGGAACCTGCTGGAACTCGCCGATCGGCCGGGAGAGCCGTGGCAGGGCAGCCTCATCACCGCGGTGCCGTCGGCGATCTCTCAACTGCTGGGTACGCCGGAGGCCCCGGTCAAGGTACGGAGGGTGCTGCTGGGTGGCGAGGCACTGACGGCGCACGTCTGTGCGACGGTCCGGAATGCGCTGCCGCAGGCGGAGGTCGTCAACGTCTACGGGCCGACGGAAACCACCGTGGACGCGATCGTGCGGCGTGCCGTTGCCGGTGACATCGACGCAGGCCGCGCTCTCCCGATCGGACGGCCGATCGCGAACACGCGCGTGTTCGTGCTGGATGAGGGTCTACGGCCGGTTCGGCCAGGGGTCGCCGGGGAGTTGTACCTGGCGGGCGCGGGCTTGGCGCGGGGATATTTGAACCGGCCCGGGTTGACGGCACAGCGGTTCGTGGCGTGTCCGTTCGGCTCGGGAGAGCGGATGTACCGGACGGGGGACCTGGTCCGGTGGAGTGCGGACGGGAACCTGGAGTTCGTGGGCCGGGTGGACGATCAGGTGAAGTTCCGCGGCTTCCGCATCGAGCTGGGCGAGATCGAGGCCGTGCTGGCGGCCCAGGCGGGCGCGGCGCAGGCGGCCGTCGTGGTGCGCGAGGACCGGCCCGGTGACTTGCGCTTGGTGGCCTATGTGGTGCCGGCGCGGCGGGCGGCGCCCGATGCGGTCGAGCTGCGTGATGCGGCGGCGCGCCTGCTGCCCGAGTACATGGTGCCCGCTGACGTGGTGATCCTGGCGCGGTTGCCGCTGATGGCGAACGGAAAGCTCGACCGGCGGGCGCTGCCGGCGCCGACCTTCACCGCGTCGGCCGGCGGCCGCGACCCGGCGTCGCCGCGGGAAGAGATCCTGTGCGAGCTCTTCGCGCAGGTGCTGGGCGTCGACCGGGTGGGGGTCGAGGAGAGTTTCTTCGCCCTGGGCGGCCACTCCCTGCTGGCCATCCGGCTGATCAGCCGGATCCGGTCGATGCTGGGCGTAAAGGTCGGGGTCCGGACGTTGTTCCGGAATCCGACCGTGGCAGCGCTCGCCAAGGTCCTGGGTGAGACCGGCGGCGCCGGGCTGCCGCTTGTGGCCGGGCCACGGCCCGAGCGGCTGCCGTTGTCGTTCGCCCAGCAGCGGCTGTGGTTCCTGACCCAGCTCGACGGCCCGAGTCCGACCTACAACATTCCGCTCGCCTGGCGGCTGAAGGGCCGGCTGGACGAGGACGCGCTGAGGTCGGCGCTGCGCGACGTGGTCGGGCGGCACGAGTCGCTGCGCACCATATTTTCGGTGGCCGGCGGTCAGCCCTACCAGCAGATCGTGGTTGCCGCCGCAGCGGTGCCGGAGGTCACGGTCGAGGAGGCGGATCCGGTGAGTCTGCCCGGCTTGCTGGGACAGGCACTGCGTTACGCCTTCGACCTGACGGCGGAACTGCCGGTCCGGGCGTGGCTGTTCCGGCTCGCGCCCGACGAGCACGTGTTGCTGTTGCTGGCCCATCACATCGCCTGCGACGGCTGGTCGATGGGAGTGCTGATCCGGGACCTGGCCGACGCCTACCAGGCCCGGACCGGCGGTCGGGCACCGGGATGGGCTGAACTGCCGGTGCAGTACGCGGACTACGCCGTGTGGCAGCGAGCCGTGCTCGGCGACAGCCAGGAGCCGGGTAGCGTCCTGGCCGCCCAGGTGGCCTACTGGACGTCGACGCTGGCGGGACTGCCCGATCAGCTGGACCTGCCTTACGATCGGCCGCGGCCGGACGAGTCCACATACCGTGGCGGTACGGTGCGCATGAACGTGGACGCCGGGTTGCATCGCGACCTGCTGGCCCTGGCGCGCGAGCATCAGGCCACCCTGTTCATGGTGCTGCACGCCGGCCTGGTGGCCGCGCTGAACCGGCTGGGTGCGGGCCCGGACATCCCGATCGGCACGCCGGTGGCCGGCCGTACCGACGAGGCCGTGCGCGATCTGGTCGGGCTCTTCCTCAACACCCTGGTGTTGCGGGCGGACGTGAGCGGCGCCCCAAGTTTCGCCGAGCTGGTGGACCGTGTCCGCGAGACCGACCTGGCCGCGTACGACCACCAGGACCTGCCGTTCGAGCGTCTGGTCGAGATTCTCAACCCGGCCCGCTCGGTATCCCGGCACGCGCTGTTCCAGGTCATGCTCGTCTCCGACAACACCGGCGACCGGACGTGGCCGGTGCCGGGCCTGCAGAGCGAGATGGAGCCGCTCGGGCATGACACGGCGAAGTTCGACCTGAACCTGTCCGTCCGCCCGGAGTACGCCGCGGACGGCTCGCCGGCGGGTATTCACGGCACTTTCGAATACGCCCTGGACCTGTTCGACGAGGCAACCGTGCGGGCCCTGGCCGACCGGCTGACGCGACTGCTTCACCAGGCGACCGAGGATCCGTCCCGGCCGGTGAGCGAGTTCGAGGTGCTGTCCGCCGGCGAGCGGCAGCAGATCCTGGGGGAGTGGAACGACACCAGCCGGCTGGGGTCCGACCCGAGGCTGGGGCAGGTGCTGGAGCGCGACGAGCTCGTCGCGGTCGGGCCGACGGCGAATTCGCGGCTATTCGTGGTGGACCGGGCGCTGCGACCGGTTCCGCCGGGGGTGACGGGGGAGCTGTACGTGGCGGATGCCGGGCTGGCGCGGGGATACGTGAACCAGCCGGGGCTGACGGCACAGCGGTTCGTGGCATGTCCGTTCGGTTCCGGGGAGCGGATGTACCGGAGCGGGGAACTGGTGCGGTGGCGTACGGACGGGACCTTGGAGTTCGTCGATCCGGCGTCACCGGCGCCCGACTTCAGTACCGCGGCCGGCGGCCGGGACCCGGCGTCGCCGCAGGAACAGATCCTGTGCGAGCTGTTCGCGGAGGTGCTCGGCGTCGACCGGGTGGGGGTCGAGGACAGTTTCTTCGACCTGGGCGGCCACTCCCTGCTGGCGGCGGTTCTCATCGCACAGCTGACGGCGCGTTTCGGCGTCGAGGTGCCGCTCAAGCGCTTCTTCAGCGATCCGTCGGTCGGCGCGGTCAACGAATACCTGGTCGGAGTGTCCACGCAGCGATGACCAGCGAACGGGACGGCCGACCGCGGATCTATCCGATGAGCCGTGAGCAGGAGGAGCTCTGGCTCGACGATCTGATGCTCGATGGGCAGTCCATCTACCAGGAGTCCTGGGCCAGTCGGCTCACCGGGCACCTCGACATCGGCGCCCTCGACTGGGCGATCGGCGAGGTCGTTGCGCGTCATGAGGTGCTACGCACCCGGCTGACCGAGAAGGGCGGCGAACCAGTGCAGATCGTCGCCGCCCCCGTTCCCGTACGGTTGGCGCGGGTGTCGTGTGCTCCGGCAGCGGTCGAAGCCGAGCTGAGCCGGATCGTCGCCGAGCCGCTCGACCTCGACGAGGCACCCATCCGACCCTGGCTCATTTGTGTGTCTCCGAATGAGTTCGACCTGGTGGTGCAGCTCCATCACGCGGTCATCGACGATTGGTCGCTCAACATCTTCCAGCGCGAGCTCATGCATTTGTACACGGCCCGGCTGCTCGGCGAACCGCCCGGTCTCGAGCCGTTGCCGATGCAGGCCGGCGAATTCGCTCTGGCCCAACGGGCTGAGGAGTTGAATCCGGCCGACGTCGGATATTGGCGGGCGCGAGTACAGGCGGCGCCCCGGTCATGCACGATTCCGCCGGACGGGCCCGGGCCGGAGGAGCTACCGCACCGGGCTGGGCGACACTTCTTTGCGATAAGCCCCGAACTGGGCCAGGCGGTGCGTACGGCAAGCAGGGCACTGCGAACCACCCCGTTCACCGTCTTCGCGGGAGCGATCGCCACGTTGTTGTGGCGGTACGGCGAGCCCGACGAGGTGATCTTCGGTACGCCGGTGTCGCTCCGCGGGTCAGCCGCCGTCGACGGCATGATCGGCTACCTGGGCAACCTGCTTCCACTCCGGCTGGCGGTGTCGCGAGCCACCTCGTTCCGGATGCTCGCGAAGGACACCAAGGCCGAGATCGTCGGCGCGATGGAGCATCGCACGGTGCCCTACTCCCACATCGTTCGGATGACGCGTCGGCGGGGCACGGATGCGGGCGTGCCGCCGCTGTGCGACGTGATCGTGGTTGTCGACGACATGCCCTGGGAACCCTTCTCGCTTCCCGGGGTCACCGCGGAACGGATCTACGTCCCTCCGGTCAGGGCCAAGTGCGCTCTGCATGTCACCCTGGTGGCGGACGACGGCGGCGGTTATGCCGGGTTCTTCGACTATGACGCCGATGTCTTTGCCGCCCCCACCGTGGCCCGTGTGGCGGATCAGTTCGCCACGCTGCTGGCGCACTGCGTCGCGGCGCCGGACGAACCTTTCGGAAAGCGAGCAATGTGGAATAGCCCAGCGGGCGGAGGCCGCTTGGACAATCTGCCCTATGCCGAGCCGGGGTCGTGCCATCGCGTGGCTGGCGAGCAATCCGGCCCGGACCGTCGTGGTGATCCTGGCAACGCCAAAGAAGACACCTGACCGGCGCCTTGGGAGGCTCGTGGAGCGTGGTCAGGCGTACCGAGCCTTTCCCATGTCGACAACGGCACAGGAGCAGCCCATCTATGAACGCTCTTCGAGTGCTTCGGCGCAAGATAATGACACCCAACCGATCGGCCACGCGGCTGGACGTACGCGGATTCCACGTCAAGAGCCTGGAGACCCGCACGCTGCTGGAGACCATCGGCGGCACGTTCCTCGACGGCTACGGGTTCGCCGCCCAGGCCCGGACGCCGGCCGATGCCGAGGCGCCGTTGGAGGCCGTGCCCACCCGGTTCCGGGGCTTCGCCTACGAGGGCGCCGCCATGGCCTTCGCGGTCCGCGACGGCCTGCTCCCCGGCGGCGGGCACAACGTCGAACGCTTCCTGGCCGGCGCCGGCGCCGGCCACGTCTACATGGCGTACGTCGGCGTCGGGTGGGCGATGGCGCGGCTGCCGCGGATCCGGTGGTCGACCTTGCACTCGCCCGATCCGCTGCTGCGCTGGCTGGTGCTCGACGGCTACGGCTTCCACCAGGCGTACTTCCGCACTCAGCGCTATGTCGGCGACCGGTACGAGGACGCGTCGCTGCCGTGGCGTGACGTTGCCGCGCGCGACTACGCGTCACGCGCCACGGACCAGGGCATCGGCCGAGCCCTGTGGTTCGTCGGCGGCACCTCCGTCGAGGTGGTGACGAGCCTGGTCGAGCGCTATCCGCGCCGCCGGTGGGCTGACCTCTACAGCGGGGTCGGGCTCGCCGCCACCTATGCCGGCGGCGCCACCGAGGCCGAGCTGACCGCGCTCTGGGACCACGCCGCGGACTACCGGCCGCAGCTGGCTCAGGGCGCCGCCTTCGCCGCCGGCGCCCGGGCCAAGGCCGGCCTGGTGTGTCCGCACAACGAGATGGCCACCCAGATCTTCTGTGGACAGCCGGTCGCGGCGGCGCGGAAGGTCACCGACGACGCGATGACGGGTCTTCCGGATGACGGCCCGGTCCCGGCGTACGAAGTCTGGCGCCGGCGAATCTCGGATGCCTTTGTCAAGTCCGGCCACTACGCACCGATCGCCACGGAGAAGAAATGACCCGAGTTGCCATTGTCGGAATGGCCTGCCGATACCCCGACGCGAACAGCCCGCGCGAATTGTGGGAGAACGCGGTCGCCGGGCGGCGCGCGTTCCGCCGGCTGCCGTCGGAGCGGATGAATTTGGACGATTACTGGTCACCCGATCCGGCCGCACCTGATCGGTTCTACGCCCGCATGGCCGCGGTCATCGAGGGGTACGAGTTTGACCGGCTGGCCTACAAGGTCGCGGGCAGCACCTACCGGTCGACCGACCTGACCCACTGGCTGGCCCTCGACGTCGCCGCGCAGTCACTGGCCGACGCCGGATTCCCGGGCGGTGCGGGTCTGCCCCGGCAACGCACGACCGTCGTGGTCGGCAACAGCCTCACCGGTGAGTTCGCGCGCGCCAGCCAGATGCGGCTGCGATGGCCGTTCGTCCGGCGTACGGTGGCCGCAGCGCTGCAGCGTGAGGGCTGGGACGACGACCGGCTCGGCACGTTCCTGGAGAATCTGGAGGGCATCTACAAGGCCCCCTTCCCCGAGGTGGACGAGGACACCCTCGCCGGGGGCCTGTCCAACACGATCGCCGGCCGCATCTGCAACTACTTCGACCTCAACGGCGGTGGCTACACCGTCGACGGCGCGTGCTCGTCGTCGCTGCTGTCGGTGGCGACTGCGTGCAATGCCCTGGTCGACGGCGCGGTCGACGTGGCCGTTGCGGGAGGGGTCGACCTTTCGATCGATCCGTTCGAACTCATCGGTTTCGCCAAGACCGGGGCGTTGGCCCGTTCCGAGATGAAGGTCTACGACCGTGACGCGAACGGGTTCTGGCCCGGCGAGGGCTGCGGCATGGTGGTGCTGATGCGCGAGGAGGACGCCCGGCTCAGCAGCCAGCGGGTGATCGCCACGGTGGCGGGCTGGGGCATCTCCTCCGACGGCAAGGGCGGCATGACCCGGCCCGAGATCAGCGGCTACCAACTCGCGATGCAGCGGGCGTACGAGCGGGCCGGGTTCGGCCTCGAAACTGTGGCCCTGTTCGAGGGCCACGGCACCGGCACCCCGGTCGGCGACGCGACCGAGCTGCGCGCGATGTCGGAGGCGCGGCGGGGCGCCGGGGCTACCGGGACGCCGGCCGCGGTCAGCTCGATCAAGGCGATGATCGGCCACACCAAGGCCGCCGCTGGCGTGGCGGGCCTGATCAAGGCGGCGATGGCCGTGCACCACCAGGTCCTGCCGCCCGCCCTGGGCTGCGCAGACCCCCACGACCTGCTGACCGCCCCGGACGCGACGCTGCGGGTGCTGCGCCAGGCCGAGCCCTGGCCGGCCGACGGGCCGGTCCGGGCCGGGGTGACCGCCATGGGCTTCGGTGGCATCAACACCCACGTCGTACTGGAGAACACGCGGCGGCGTAACGGCTTCGACATCCGGACCCGGGCGATGGCCACGGCCATCCAGGACTGTGAACTGCTACTGGTCGGTGCGGCGTCGGCCGCGGAGCTGTCGGATCGGCTGCGGCAGCTCGTGGACTTCGTGCCGGTGATCTCGTACGCCCAGCTGGGCGACCTGGCCGCGACCCTGCACCGGCAGGTGCGCGACCGGCCCTACCGCGCGGCCGTGGTGGCCGGTTCGCCGGAGGATGCGGCTAACCGGCTGCGAAGCTTGCTGGAGAAGGTGGAGGCCGGCGAGAGGACCAGTTTCAGCGCGGACGGACGGACACTGCTCGGACACTTCGCCAAGCGGGGACAGATAGGTTTCCTGTTCCCGGGCCAGGGGTCCGGCCGGGGAACCAGCGGGGGCGCGTTGCGGCGCCGTTTCCCCGAGGCGGACGCGGTGTACACCAAGGCGGCCTTGCCCACCGGCGGCGACACCGTGGCGACCGAGGTCGCGCAGCCGCGGATCGTCACCGGGTCGGTCGCCGGGTTGCGGGTCCTCACCTCGCTCGGGCTGCAGGCCACGGTGGCCGTCGGCCACAGCCTCGGCGAGCTCTCGGCCCTGCACTGGGCCGGGGCACTGGACGAGGATGCGCTGCTGCGCCTGGCCGCCCAGCGCGGCCGGGCGATGAACGAGCACAGCGTGACCGGAGCGATGGCCGGGATCAGCGCTCCCGCGGCGGCCATCAACCAGATCATCGACGGGTTGGACGTGGTCGTCGCGGCATACAACAGCCCGGAGCAGACCGTCATCGCCGGGCGGGTCGAGGCCGTCGAGGAGGCCTGCGGCCGGGCCCGGGACGCCGGCTACGCGGCCGGTCGGCTGGCCGTGTCACACGCCTTCCATTCGCCGCTGGTCGCGAACGCCGCCGGGGTGTTCGGGACGTCGGTCGACGCCCAGGCGTGGGCGCCGCTGACCGGCCGGGTGATGTCCACAGTGACCGGTGAGCTGTTACCGGCGGACGCCGACCTCGCCGGGCTGCTACGCGATCAGATCACCGATCCGGTGCTGTTCCAGCAGGCGATCGCCTTGGCGGCCAAGGAGGCCGACCTGTTTGTCGAGGTCGGCCCGGGCCGAGTGCTCACGGGTCTGGCAGCGGCGGCCGACGTGCGCGCGGTGGCACTGGACACCGACGACGAGTCGCTGGCCGGCGTGCTGACGGCGGTCGGGGCGGCGTTCGTGGTCGGCGCGGCCGAGGTCGACTCAAGCCTGTTCCATGGCCGGCTGCTCAAGCCGTTGGAGATCGGGGCCCGGCAGTCGTTCTTCGCCAGTCCCTGCGAGGAGGTCCCGTTCATCAGCATCGAGGCCCCCGCCCATCCGGTGGAACCGGCTTCGACCGAGGCCCCGCCAGCGGCCGCGGTCGCCTCCAGCCTGGAGCTGTTGCGGCGGCTCGCCGCCGAACGGGCCGAGCTGCCGCTGGATCTGGTCGGCCCGGACACCCCACTGCTTGACCACCTGCACCTCAGCTCCATCACCGTCGGCCAGATCGTCAACCAGGTCGCGATCCAACTCGGGGTTCCGGCCGAGCAGGCTCCGCGCAACTTCGCCACCGCGACCCTGCGGGAACTCGCGGACGCCTTCGACACCCTTTCCCGGCACGCCGAGACCGTGGCGTCGGCGGCACCGGCGGTACCGGCCTGGGCGGCGTCCTGGGTCCGGCCGTGGTCGATCGACCTCGACATCACGCCGAGTCCACACCGGATTGCCACGCCCGCCGACGGTGAGTGGCAGGTCTTCGCGCCGGTCGGTCACCCGTTCGCCGAGGAGCTGAGCGCCGCCCTGGCCCGGGCCGGGGTTGGCGCCGGCGTGCTGGTCTGCCTGCCGCCGGACTGCGCCGAGGGCGATCTCGACCTGGCCCTGCGGGGAGCCAAGACGGTCCTGGCCGAACTGCCGAACGGGCGGTTCGTCCTCGTCCAGCACGATCGGGGCGCGGCCGGGCTGGCCAAGACGCTGCATCTGGAGTCGCCACAGACGAGGGTCACGGTGGTCCATCTGGCCACCGGCGACGATGCGGTGGCCCGGGTGACGGCCGAGACCGCCGCGACGGAGTCCTTCGCCGAGGTGTTCTACGACGCGGACGGCACTCGCCGGACCCCGGTGCTTCGGGTGCTGCCCTTCGAACCGGCCCGGACCGTGTCGGCCCTCACGGCACAGGACGTACTCCTTGTGACCGGGGGCGGCAAGGGCATCACGGCCGAGTGCGCTCTGGCCATGGCCCAGGACAGCGGGGCCAGGCTCGCGTTGCTGGGGCGGTCGGACCCGGCTCGCGACGCCGAGCTGTCGGCCAACCTCCAGCGAATGGCACAGGCCGGCCTCACGGTCGAGTACGCGCGAGCTGACGTCACCGACGCCCGGTCGGTGGAGCGCGCGGTGGCCACGCTGATCGAGCGGCTCGGCCCGGTAACCGCGGTGCTGCACGGCGCCGGTCGTAACGAACCCGCCTCGCTGGTCACCCTCCAGACCGAGACCATGGCCCGCACCCTGGCACCGAAGGTCGGCGGCCTCCGCGCCGTGCTCGCCGCCATTGATCCACAGCACCTGCGGCTGCTGGTCACGCTCGGCAGCAGCATCGGCCGTGCCGGGCTACCCGGTGAGGCGCACTACGCCACGGCGAACGAATGGCTGGCCGAGGCCACTGCCGAGTTCGGCCGGCGGAATCCGCACTGCCGCACGATGTGTCTTGAATGGTCGGTATGGTCGGGCGTCGGCATGGGTGAACGGCTCGACGTGGTGGAGACGCTCGGCCGCGCCGGGGTGAGCGCCATCGCGCCGGACCAGGGGATCGCCGTACTCCGGCGACTGCTGGCCGACCCGGACACTCCGGGCACCGTGGTCATCAGCGGCCGGACCCACAGCGTCGACACGATGCGCTACGCCGAGCCGGAGCTGCCGCTGCTGCGTTTCGTCGACCGTCCCCTGGTGCGCTACCACGGGGCCGAGCTCATCTGCGAGGTCGAGCTCAGCGTGGGAGGCGACCTGTACCTGGCCGATCACCTGCTCGACGGCAGTCACCTCTTCCCGGCGGTCTTCGGCATGGAGGCCATGGCGCAGGTGGCCGCCGCCGTTACCGGTAAGGTCACCGCGCCGGTCGTCGAGAACGCCGAGTTCCTCCGGCCGATCGCCGTGCCGGTGCACGGCAGCACCCGGATCCGGACTGCGGCCGTGGTGACCGGTACCGGCACTGTCGAGGTCGCGCTGCGCAGCGAGGAGACCGGCTTCGGTACCGACCACTTCCGGGCACGGTTGTGCTTCCAGCCGGCGACCCCGGCGGCCGGCGCACCCGAGCAGATCGAGCCGGGCCTGCCCGAGGTGCCGCTCGACCCGGCGACCGACCTCTACGGCCCGGTGCTGTTCCAGGGACGCCGGTTCCAACGCCTGCGGACCTACCACCTCGCCGCGGCTCGCGACGTGGACGCCACGGTGGCGGCCGACGACTCGACCGGCTGGTTCGCGGCCTACCTGCCGTCCACGCTGCTGCTCGGCGATCCGGGCGTGCGGGACGCGATGATGCACGGCAACCAGGTCTGTGTGCCCGACGCGACGTTGCTTCCGGAGGGGATCGAGCGGATCGTGCCGGCCGGCGCGGCCATGTTCGACGCCGACTCGCTCCGGTTCCGCGCTACGGAGCGCTCGCGGGACGGGGACACCTACGTCTACGACATCGCCCTGCGCGATGCGGCCGGCGTCGTCGTCGAGCGGTGGGAGGGCCTGCGGCTGCGTGCCGTACGGAAGCGGGACGGATCGGGGCCCTGGCATCCGGTCCTGCTCGGTTCGTACCTGGAACGGACGATGCACGACCTGCTGGGATCCGCGATCGCGGTCGCGGTCGAGCCCGCACCGGCCGGGCCGCTCCGGCCTATCACCACGGTCGCGGTCGGCCGGGCCCTCGGTGGGCCGGTCAAGGTCCGGTACAGCGAGGACGGTCAACCGCGGGTCGCCGGCGAGCGCAAGGTGTCGGCCAGTTCGGCGGCCGGTCTCGCCCTGTGCGTCGCGGGCACGGATCCGATCGGCTGCGCGGTCGCTGCGGTGGAGGGCCGGACCGGGCAAGGGTGGGCCGACCGACTCGGCGCGGAGGCGACGGTGGCGCACCTGATCGCCGAGGCCGCAGGGGAACCGCTGGACGTGGCGGCAACGCGGGTTCGGGTCGCCCTGGGGTGCCTGCCCGACGCCGGCGAGTGGCGTGTGACGGCGGCCGAGCCGATCGGCTGGGTCGTGCTCGGGTGCGGCGACCGCCGGGTGGCCACCTTCGTCACTCGATTGTCCGGCGCTGACGACAAGGTGGCCGTGGCCGTTCTCAGCGGAGGGCATGAATAGACCATGGAGAAGTACTACGAGTACCGCCACACCGTGGGGTTCGAGGAAACGAACATGGTGGGCAACGTCTACTACGTCAATTACCTGCGCTGGCAGGGCCGGTGCCGGGAGATGTTCCTCAAGGACCGGGCGCCGTCGGTGCTCGAGGACCTCCAGCACGACCTGAAGATGTTCACCCTCAAGGTGGACTGCGAGTTCTTCGCCGAGCTCACCGCGTTCGACGAGCTGTCCGTCCGCATGCGACTGATCGAGCTGGCCCAGACACAGCTGCAGTTCGGCTTCGACTACGTGCGGCTGGCCGAGGGCGGGGAGACGCTCGTCGCCCGCGGTAGTCAGCGGGTCGCCTGCATGCGGGGGCCCAACACCCGGACGTCCCCGGCCCGCGTGCCGGAGGCGTTGGCCAAGGCCCTACAGCCCTATTCCTAGGCGGCCCCAGGAGGGGAATGTGGAAAGGCTCGAGCTGGCTCACGATGCCGTCCACGAGCAGGCATCCCTGCGACACGTCCTCGGCGCCTTCGCCACCGGGGTCACGGTGGTGACGGCGGGCGGAGACCTGGCACACGGCATGACGGCCAACTCCTTCACCGCGGTATCCCTCGATCCGCCACTGATCCTGGTCTGTGTCGGACGGAACGCCCTGATGCACGACGTGCTCGACCGGCAGACCACCTTCGCGGTGTCGATCCTGGCGGCCGACCAGACCGAGGTGGCGCGGTACTTCTCCGACAAGCGACGGCCGATCGGCCCGAAGCAGTTCGACGCCGTGTCGTGGTTCCCCGGGGCCCACAGCGGTGCACCCCTCATCGACGGGGCGCTGGCCCACCTCGAATGCGAACTGGACCACAGCCACGAGGCGGGCGACCACACGATCTACATCGGCCGTCTGCTGTCGTTGTGGCGCCGTTCCGGCGCCGACGCGCTGTTGTTCCTCAACGGCCAGTTCCTGAGTACCGCCTGATGGCGGGACCCGCCGACGTGGGGGTCTCGCCGGCCGACTGCCGCGTGTGGTGCATCGACCCGGCCGACGCCCCCGACTGGTGCGAGGACCTGCTCAGCGGACCGGAGCGGGCCCGCGCCGAGTCCCTCCGCCACGTGGCGGCGCGACGGCGGTTCACGACGGCCACCGCCCTCCTCAAGGTCGCGGTGGCCGAGTCGGCCGATGACGATCCGTGGAAGGTCGAGCTTCGCCGGGAGTGCCCGGAGTGCCGAGGGCCGCACGGGCGCCCCGATGTCGTCGGAAGCACGCTCAACGTCTCCCTTTCGCATGCCGGCGACCGGGTGGCGGTCGCGCTGTGCGCGGACGGAGCGGTCGGGGTGGACGTCGAGCAGGTGATCGCCGACGTCGACGTCGACAGCATGCTGGGATTCGTGCTCAGCGACGCCGAGCGTGCGGACTTCCGCGCGGTTCACGGCCGGCCGGCCCGGGTCCAGGCCTTCTTCCGCTGCTGGACACGCAAGGAGTCGGTGCTGAAGGCGACCGGCGACGGGCTGCGGATCCCGATGTCGAACCTGACCGTGGGGGCGCCGCACGACCGGGCCCGGCTGACCGGCTTCATCGACCGTCCGGACTTGGTCGAGACGGCACACATCGTCGATCTGGATCCCGGACCGGGTTACGTCGGGGCGGTCACGGTGCTGTCGGCCCGACCCGTGCGGGTCCGGGAACGCGACGGCGCGGATGCGTTCGCCACCGCCGCCGGCTTCGTCCGCGACCTCGTCCCAGGCCACCGTGAAGCTCATCTGTGGCGCCGCTGATACCGGCCGTCCGCGTCATTTCTTCGCGATTGCGGTCGTTGCGGCGCACGCCGAAGACAGCACTTTCCCGTATGTCTGCGCGCGGACCCCGCCGACACGATGAGCCCGGGTCAAGAGCTCGGTGCGGCCGCGGCCTTGATCCGTCCTTCGCGCTTCGGGCACCGCAACCAATCCAGGGGAGTCGTGATGCCAACCGGATCCGCCGGTATTCTCCGCCGGCTCGCACCAGCGATATTCGTGCTGTTACTCGTGCTCGGCCTGTTCGTCGGCGCGCGGCTGCCGACGGCCTCCGCCGCCGACCGGGCCGGCCTTGCGTCGCGCTTCCGCTTCACCGAGATGCCGCTTGCGCTCCCGCCGGGGTTGCCCATGCACTCCGTACGGCAGGTGAATCCCGCGTACGAGAAGATCCGTTCCTGGATCTCGTCGGTCGGCGCGGCCATCGCGATCAACGACCTCGACGGCACCGGTACTCCGGACGACGTGTGCCTGGTCGACACCCGCAGCGACTCGGCGATCGTCACTCCGGCCCCGGGCAGCGCGGCCCACTACAGCCCGTTCGTGCTCAACCCGGCGCCGCTGCCGATGAACCCCACCATCGCGCCGATGGGATGCGTGCCGGGTGACTTCAACCTGGACGGCTGGACCGATCTGATCGTCTATTACTGGGGCCGCACGCCGGTGCTGTTCCTCAACAAGGGGGGCGGTGGTCCGCTGAGCAACGCCGGCTTCCGGCCGACCGAGCTGGTGTCGCAGGCGCCGGCCTCGGACGGGCTCTACCACGGCGCTCTGTGGAACACCAACGCCGTCGCGGTGGCCGACTTCGACGGCGACGGCCGGCCCGACGTCGGGGTCTTCAACTACTTCCCGGAGACCGCGGTCCTCGACCCGGACGGTCAGCCGAACGTCCAGATGAACCACTCGATGTCGAGCGCGACGAACGCCGGTGGCGCCCACATCCTGCACTGGACGTCGGTGACGCGCGACTCGGTGAAGTTCGAGGAGCAGCCGGCGATCCCACCGGCGTACTCGACCGGATGGACGTTGGCCGCCGCGTCGGCCGACCTCGACGGTGACCTGCTTCCCGAGCTGTACGTGGCGAACGACTTCGGCCGCGACCGCTTCTTCCACAACGTCTCCACCCCGGGGCGCATCACGTTCACCCTCGGCGAGGGCCGCCGGGGCGCATTCGACCCAAAGTCGCTGGTCGTCGGCCACGACTCGTTCAAGGGCATGGGCATCGAATTCGCCGACCTGGAGGGCACCGGCCGCTTCGACGGCTTCGTCAGCAATATCACCACCTCCTGGGGGCTGGAGGAGAGCAACTTCCTCTGGCGGAACACGGCGGCCAGCCCGCAGGCGGCGCGCACCGCCATGAACGTCGGCGTCGCGCCGTTCCACAACGTGGCGGCCGAGCGCAACATCGCATGGACCGGCTGGGGCTGGGACGCCAAGGGCGCCGACTTCGATAACAGCGGGACGCTGCAGGTGGTCCAGGCGGCCGGGTTCGTGGCCGGCCGGATCAACCGCTTCAACTGGCTCCAAGAGCTCGCCGCCGCCAACGACCTGCTGCTGCAGGACCCCGCCATGTGGCCGAAGGCGGTGCCGGGCGACGAGATCGCCGGGTCGCAGCCGTTCGCCTTCTGGGTCAAGGAGGACGGGGTCGACCGGTACGTGAACCTCTCCGCCGATCTCCACCTCACCGACCCCACGCCCAGCCGGGGCATCGCGGTCGCCGACGTCAACGGTGACGGACGTCAGGAGTTCGCGGTGGCTCGCCAGTGGGCCGCCCCGCAGTTCTACCGCAACGACCTTCCGGCCCGGGACAACTTCCTCGGCCTGCGCCTCTACCGGCCGGTGACCGGCGCGGGCAGCGGGCCGATCGGCACGCCGGCGTACGGCGCTCAGGTGCGGATCACCACCGCGGACGGCAAGGAGCAGGTCGCCCAGCTGGATGGCGGCGGCGGCCACTCCGGAAAACGGAGCTTCGACGTCTTCTTCGGCCTCGGATCCGCGGCCGGCCGTCCGATGGCGGCCGACATCAGCTGGCGGGACCTCGCCGGCAACACCCACCGGCAGCGGCTGGACCTGACCCCAGGCTGGCACGACGTGATGCTCGCAACCCAGGCACAGGAGGTGCATGCGCGATGACGCAGGTCGAGCGCATCAGCATGACCCCGGTCGGCATTCCGACGAGCCCAGCCGCCGGCCCGGCCGTGGCCGTACGGCCCGCCCCGGGGCCTATCACATCCCAGCCGGCCCCGGCACCCCGAGTGAACGCGGCCGACCCCCGCTACAAGGCGCTGCGCAACTTCGCCATCTCGATGAGCATCTTCAACATCCTCGGCTACGCGGTGCTGGGATTCGAGCAGCCGTGGACCTGGCCGCTGTTCGCGCTGGCCGTCGGGTACAGCACCGAACTGGTCGTGGAGATCATCGCGGCCGCACTGTCGGCGAACATGCTGCTCTACGCGAACTCGAAGTTCTGGCCGATCGCCTTCGCTGTGGCGGTCGCCATCGGCCAAAAAGCGATTCTACAGGCGCCGATCAAGGGCCGGATGCGGCACTTCATGAACCCCTCCAACTTCGGCATTACGGTGACGCTGCTGGCCTTCTCCTGGGTGAACGTGGCGCCCCCGTACCACTTCACGGAGAACGTCCCCGACGTCATCCGGATCCTGGTTCCGCTGGTCATCCTGTCCGCCGGCACGGTGCTGAACGCGGTGCTGACCAAGAAGGTCGGCCTGATCATGGGCTGGGCCGGGGGTTTCGTCATCCAGGCGCTGATCCGGCACTACGTCTGGGACGTCGCGCTCTGGGCGTCGCTCGGAATCATGACCGGGGTCGCGTTCGTCCTCTTCACCAACTACATGATCACCGACCCGGGCACCACCCCGTCGTCGTTCCGCAACCAGTTCATGTTCGGCTCGAGCGTGGCCACGGTGTACGGCATCCTGATGCTCTTCAACGTCGTCTATACCCTGTTCTTCGCGGTCACGATCGTCTGCCTGATCCGCGGGCTCTACTGGTGGGCCACCTACCTGCGGGACCGCCGGCGGGACCGCCTCTCGCTCGGGGTGATCTCGTGACCGCCCTCGACCGCGGCGCGGCGCCGCTGCACACGGGTCGGTTCACCGCGCTCAACACCAAGTATCACCGCGCCGCCCTGACCGCCCTCATGGTCGTCGTCATCGCGCACTGGGCGGAGCACATCGCGCAGGCCTACCAGCTGTGGGTGCTCGACTGGCCGCTGCCACGGGCGCGGGGTGTCCTCGGCCTGCCGTTCCCGTGGCTGATCAAATCCGAATGGCTGCACTACGGCTACGCGTTGGTCATGCTGACCGGCCTGTTCCTACTGCGTCCCGGTTTCCGCGGCCGCAGCCGGCGATGGTGGACGATCGCCCTGGTGATCCAGTTCTGGCATCACATCGAGCATCTGCTGCTGCTGGTGCAGGCGCAGACCGGCCACTACCTGTTCGGCCGGCCGGTGCAGACGAGCATTCTGCAGCTGGCGCTCCCGCGGGTGGAGCTCCATCTGTTCTACAACACGATCGTCTTCATCCCGCTTGTCGTGGCGATGCTCCTCCATCTGCGGCCCGGCGCCCAGGAAGCGCGGGTCTCGACGTGCAGTTGCGCCCGTCACCTCGCGGCCGCGCGGGCATGACGGCACGTCGGTGGCCACGGCTGGTCCTGGGCGCGGCGATCCTCGCGGCCGTTCTCGTGGCGGTCGTGCCGCTGCACCGGCCCGGGTCGACGCCGGTGCGGCTCATTGGCAGCAACCCGGCCGACAACGCCCGGCTCGATGCGATGCCGGGGACGGTGACGCTCCAATTCTCCGCCGCCACGGCGTTGGCCCTCGCTCACGTGGTGGTCGAGGACGCTCACGGCACCACGGTGTCCCGGGGCGAGGCGGAGCTCGCCGGCTCCCGGGTGAACCAGCCGTTGAACGCCGGCGGCGATGGCCTCTTCCAGGTCGGTTATCACGTGGTGTCGTCGGACGGCGCCGAGTCGTCCGGTGTCCTCCGGTTCACCATCGGCAGGTCGCCGGACGCCGGGTCGGCGCCGCCCGCACCGGACGCCGCGGTGGGGCACGTCCATCTCACCAAGGACCCGCTGAGCCTCCTGCTGGTCCTAATCGACCTGGTTCTGGTCGCGGTGCTGCTGATCGCCATGCTCGGCCCCGGCCGGCGGCCAGGCGCTGACACGACGACGTCACCCTCGAGGCCGGGCAGCTGCGGGGCTGCCCGGCCCGCTCTTTCGAGGCCGGCACGCTGGGAGAGGACCGGCCACGGCGCGCATGCCACTGTCGTGGGCAACGGTGTCGGTCCAGCGACGCGGACGAAGAAGGGCGGAACCGGTGGCGCACATCGATCTCGGAATCGACGAGACCCAGCTTCCCGGAATCATCGGGCTCATGGCCTACCGGCCGGAGACGGCGCGTCCGCTGAACGAACTGGCCAACGTGCTGCTGGTCGAACCGAATTCGCTGTCCCGAGGCGATCGCGAGCTGATCGCGGCGTACGTCTCCAGTTTGAACGAATGCACCTTCTGTTGTGAGTCGCACTCGGCCTTCGCGGCGGCGCAGCTGCCGGGCGGTACGGAACTGGTGGCCAAGGTCCGCTCGGATGCCGCATCGGCCCCGATCTCCGACCGGATGAAGGCGCTCTTGCCCATCGCCGCCGCCGTGCAGCAGAGCGGCCGGCAGGTGACCGCGGCACTGGTGGACAAGGCCAAGGCGGCCGGGGCGACCGACGTCGAGATCCACGACACGGTGCTGATCGCCGCGGCGTTCTGCATGTTCAACCGCTACGTCGACGGCCTGGGCACCCTGGCCGGGCGGGATACCAGCCAGTACGCCGTCATGGCGCAGCTGATCGTCGCGGCCGGCTACGGCGCCGACCGGCCCGCCTGAGCCCCGCCGCACGACAGGAGATTCGTCCATGAGCCCAGTCGACACGAGCCCCCTGCACGACCGGCTCGGCTTCGCCCGGCAGGTCAAGGCCGCCTCCGACAGCGAGCTGCTGGCTCTGATGCAGTCGCCGCGCCGTGCGTCGATCGTGCACGACATCGTCGAGGACCTGCCGGCGGTCTTCCTGGCCGACCGTGCCGGCGACCTCGAGGCGGTGGTGCACTGGAAGGTGACCGGGCGCCCCGACGGTGGCGCTGACACGCTGGAGCTCGTCATCGCAGGGGGGACGCTGGCGGTGTCGCTGGAGCCCCGCCGTACCCCTCGCCTGACTCTGACCCTCGGACCGGTCGACTTCCTGAAGATGGTCACCGGCAACGCCAATCCCAGGCTGCTGTTCCTGCGTGGCCGCATGAAGGCCCGCGGCGACGTGGGGCTCACCGCGCGGTTTCCCAGCCTGTTCGGCACACCGCGGCCCTAAGGGGAAACACGTGGAGGACTTCGACGGCCTGTCGGCCGATCAGGTGATGACCCTCGAGGCGTACGCCGACACCATCATCCCCGGCGAGCGGCGCGGTCCGGCCGACCGGGCGGTGGCCGGCGCCGTGACCGGGGGTGGCGCTGTCGCCTCCGGAGCCGTGGAACTGATGCGCTCACCGGAAGGCGGCCTGGCCGGCGTCCTGGACAGCCTGGCCGATGGCCTCAACGAACACGCGCGCGACTACACGGCCCGGATCGGCCTCGACCCCGATCCGGGCGTCCCGCCCTTCGTCGCGCTGGAGTTCGCCGACCGGGTCGCCCTGGCCCGCGAACTGCTGGCGCCGGGTCATCCCGAGCAGGAGCTGTGGGTGTCGCTGGCCATGTTCAGCGCCATGGCCTGGGACACGGGCGCCCATATGCACACCACCGACGCCATGGCGGCCGGCCATCCGGGCCTGACCGCGATGGGGTTCATGCCGCCCGAGCCGGACGGCACGTGGCGCTTTCCCCGGTTTTCCTATGGGCGTGCCCTCGCCGCGATCCACCCGCGGACGACGTCGAGAGGAGATCCGCGGTGACCGCCAAGGAACGAACCGATGTGCTGATCATCGGCAGCGGCTTCGGTGGGGCGATTCCCGCCTATCACCTGGCCGCCGGCGGCGCCTCGGTCGTCGTGCTGGAACGGGGTCCGTGGCTGACCGCCGACGAGTTCGACCATGACTTCAAGTTCGGTTCGTCGGCGACCCGGGTGTTCGAGTTCACCATGGGCGACGGGATGAACGTGCTGGGCGGCAACTGCGTCGGCGGCGGCAGCGTCGTCTACTTCGCCGCAATGCCCCGAGCCCCGCGGTTCGTCTTCGAGCGGCAGGGCAGCCTCGGCCGGCGGATGTGGCCCAAGTCGATCACCCGCAAGTCCTTGGACCCCTGGTACGACCGGGTTGCCGAGGCATTGCCGATCACCCAGAGCGGGTGGGACGACGTCACATACGCTGGCGGCGTGTTCGCCGCGGCCTGCCACCATGCCGGTCGTACAGCCAATCCGGTCGCAGCCGCCATCGACACCGACCGGTGCACCAACTGCAATTGGATGATGTCCGGCTGCAAGTTCGACGCGAAGCGGTCGCTGCTGCTCAACTACCTGCCGGCGGCGGTCGATCACGGCGCCCGGATCCGGCCTCTGCACGAGGTGCAGCGCATCAAGCGGTCGCCGTCGGGAGACTTCCTGGTCCACTACACGGTGGTCGACCCGGTCGACTACCGGGTGCAGGTCGACGCCGGAACCATCGAGGCGAAGGTCGTCGTGGTCGCGGCCGGAGCGGCCGCGACGCCGGTCATCCTGCAACGGTCCGAGGCCACCCTTGGGACGATGCCGCCCGCGGTCGGGCGCTACTTCTCCGGCAATGGTGAACGGCTCAACACGGCCGTCCTCGACGAGGACCGGGTCCGCGACGTCCTGGGCCTGGACCGGGGCGACGGCCGGGCGTACGCGGCCAACCAGATCGGCCGGGGACCGTCGGCCGCGAGCTGGGACCGCCTCGACGGAGCGCTGCCCGAGTTCAGCCGCTACTCGCTGGAACAGCTCTACTTCCCGCCGGGGTTCGGCACGATCCTCGCGCAGGTGCCTGACGCCAAGGGCCCGAGCTGGTTCGGGGCCGAGAAGAAGGAGATCCTGCGGCGCTGGCAGTCGTGGCTGACCATCTTCATCATGTCCGAGGACGACAACGAAGGTGTCTTCGGCCCGCCGCCGGAGACCGGCAACGCCGATCGCATCTCCATGCAGATGCTCAGCCGGGGCAACCTGCGGTACATCCCGACCGCCAATACCAGGCAGGGCTGGGCCCTGGCCGACGCCGACATCCGCGACATCATGGAACGCGACGGCCTGTCCCGGGTGATGCCCTGGACCAACGATGTCATCGGCGCGTACACCGTGCATCCGCTCTCCTCGTGCCGGATGGGCGACGACCCGCAGACCTCGGCGCTGGACGACACGAACGAGCTGCGCAACCACCCGGGAATCTTCGTGACCGACGGCTCGGCCGTGCCCGGGGCGTTGACGGTCAACCCCGCGTTCACCATCGCCGCCATCGCCGAGCGCGCCGTACCCAACATCGTCCGGGCCGCCCAGGCCCGCGGCGTCGACGTGCGCTACCTCGGGTCGCTGCCGCCGGCGGCGCCGGCCAGCCGCAAGGCGCCCGTCGGGCTGCCCCTGACGGTCCGCTCCGCATAAGCGAATCACCTGGAGGAGCCATGTCGAATCCGACGAATGTCTATGACGACCTGATCGCCGACGGCAACGACGTTGAGGCGCTGGTGACGGGCCTGAGCGAGGCCGAGTGGTCCACGGCCACCCCGGCCCCGGGCTGGACGGTCAAGCACCAGATCGCCCACCTGGCCTTCGTGGCACATCTGGCCGCCCTCTCGGCCGGCGACCCGGAGGCCTTCGCCGCCCACGTGACCGACGCCAAGCGCGACTTCCAGGCCGCGGTGGACGCCGCGCTGACCGTGTACCTGAAGCTGTCCACCGGTGCGCTGGTGGACAAATGGCGGGACGAGCGCAATACCGCGGCCAAGGCCCTTGCCGCCGTCGACCCGAGGGGCACCGTTCCCTGGCTGGTCAATCCGCTGCCGCCGTCGGTATTGGCGGCGGCCGGGATGATGGAGCTGTTCGGCCACGGCCAGGACATCGCCGACGCGCTCGGGCGCACCCGCGAGCTGACCGACCGGATCGGCCACCTCGCCTGGTTCGGCCACCGCACTCGCGATTTCGGCTACCACGCGCACGGGTTGACCCCGCCGGCCGAGGACTTCCGCGTCGAGCTGACCGGTCCCTCGGGCGTGCGCTGGGAGTTCGGGCCGGCCGACGCGACCCAGCGGGTGACCGGGCCGGCCGTGGACTTCGCGTTGCTGGTCAGCCGCCGCCGGCACCGCGACGACCTGGCGCTGACCGCCAAGGGCGAGGAAGCCGACCGCTGGCTGGACATCGCCCAGGCCTACCGCGGGCCGGCCGGGGCGGGGCGCCGGCCCGGGCAGTTCGCCAAGCGGTAGCCGGGCCGGGTTCGCCTCCGTCGGCGCGCACCTCGCGCGGAGGCGGACCCGACTGTCCATGTGCGCGCGACGGCGTTGCAGCATGGCCGGCCGGATGTACCCGCCGTGGCGGTCAGATACATCCGGCCGGCCAGTCAGGTTGTTGCTACTACCAGTCCCGCGACGCCGGCCCGGCATCGGTGCTCGGCCGAGCCAGGTGGCGCGGCTCTTACCGCGCCGGGCGGTCCATGCTCTGGAGTTCCAGGTCGGGAACGGCGTAGAGCACCGGCAGGTCGGTTATGCGCCGCGGCCGCAAAGCGATGTTCACTACGCTGGTGGAATTGTCGGTCACAGTGACTGGCTTCACGCCACTCAATAAGAAGGAGCGCCGGGTCCACGGTTCCGGGTCGGTGCTGTCGGCCGTGGCGACAGCCCTGATGTACCACGGCCCGGGAGTGGCATCCGGCAGGCAGTAACGGGCGGTCTCGCCGGCTTTTACCGGGATGATGGTCCGCGAGACCGGTCGGCGCTGAATGATTGGCGTCTGGAAAGCGCCGATGAAGACCTGAGCGGCGGCGTACTCGCCCGGAATGGTTACGGTTCCGGTAACGGTGCCACGCTCGGCCGGCCACCGGATCTCCGGCTGCGGTGTTACGCGCAGGCCCTCCACCCACATGCGCCGGAATCGGCTGGGCGACGCGCCCACGCTGTCGGTGAAGTGATTGGTGAACGAGCCCAGGCTGTTGTAACCGACCGCCAGGGATATGTCCGTGACGCTCAGGTCGGTGGTGGCGAGCAGCCGCTTGGCGTGGTAGATGCGCACCGCCGAGAGGTATCTCCCGGGCGAGACCCAGGTGGCGTCGCGGAACACACGTGAGAAATGAAACCGGCTGAGAATTGCGCTTTTCGCGATCTCGTTGAGCGACAACGGCTCGCTGTAGTCCTCCCAGATGCGCGCTATTGCATTCTTGATAGCACTGTTCACGTGGGACTCCCGTGAGTGGACTGACACGATCAGTTAACACTGTGCATGGATGGACTTGGGAGGCGGTACGGCCCGAATGCAGCCGCGGTCTAGGCTCGCCAAAGTCCGCTTGTCGGGGCCGTTCCAAACTGATCGACTGTCGTCATCGGTATCGCCGTCGCTCGGCGGAAGGCAATTTTCAAGATGCGGCTTTCGGTTCTCGATGCGGACGCCGGCACGGGTATGGACGCACGGTGGAGTCAGGCGGTCGTTCGTGGGGCCGGCCGGACAGAGCCTCCCTGGGGCGGCCCCGCCGAGAAGGGTCACGGCCGACCGATGAATCCGGCCGCCCTCGACGGTCAGCACTCCTGAGGGTCATCCGACCGATGGGAGTCCTTGATGTTCTTGCCGCAGGTGGTCTCGCACGATCAATGGCTGATGGCACGCCGAGAGCTTCTCGCCCGGGAGGAGCAGCTCTCCCAGCTGCGCGCCGAGCTGGTCGCCTCTCGCCGCCGCCTGCCGATGGTGCGGATCGAGAAGGACTACCTCTTCGAGGGCGGGCACGGCCAGGCGAGTCTGCCGGAGCTGTTCGACGGCTGCCGTCAGCTGATCATCTTCCACCTCATGTTCGATCCGGCCTGGGACGCTGCCTGCCCGAGTTGCTCGGCCTTCGCCGACCAACTCGGCCCGGGGCTGCTTGCCGCGCTGCGGGCGAGGGACACGGCGTTCGCCGCTGTGTCCCGGGCATCGTGGGACAAGCTCAGGGCCGGCAAGGAGTGGAAACGGGGGGACTTCCCCTGGTATTCGTCGTCCGGCAGCGACTTCAACTACGACTTCCACGTCACGCTGGATGAGCGCGTCGCCCCGGTGATGTACGACTTCGCATCCAAGCAGGAGATCCTGGCGACCGGTTCGGCGAATGACCTGGTCGACAGCGAGATCCCGGTCGAGATCGCCGGCCTGAGCTGCTTCCTGCAGGACGGCGGAACCGTGTTCCACACGTACTCCGCGTATAACCGTGGTGTCGAAGAGCTCGGTCCGGCCAACAGCCTGCTCGAGCTGACCGCGCTCGGCGACCGGACGCCGGGACCCTAGCCGGCCGACGGGTTCGAACGATGATCGGGCGAGCCGAGCCGGGCAAGAGCAAGGCCCGGCCGGACCGACGGACCGGTCCGGCCGGACCACCGCACGAGAGCATCAGGTCAGGCGGTGGTCTCCGCACCCGCGGTCCGGAGGCCGACGACGTGGTCGGCGACCATCTCGGCCAGTTCGGGCGTGACCCGGCCGACCGGCTGTGGCGCCAGTTCCCGCACCGGGTAGGCGTCCCGGCTCAGGCCGGGCACCTCGAGCGTCGAGGGGGAGTCGGACAGCACCGTCACCGCCGCCCGCCCGGCGGCCCGCTTGTCGTTCCGGCCGGCGAGCAGGAAGGCCAACCAGGCGCGGTACCACAGGATCAGATCGGAGAAGGCGCCCGCTGAGCTGCTGAGGCCCCGGCTGGTCGCCAGTGCGGTTATCTCGTCCTTGAAGACCTGCTCCATGGCCGAGACGACCTGGACCGGGTCGGCGTCGAGGTCCGGAGCCGGACGTGTAGCCGGGCCGAACTTGCCGAGAAACTCGGTGAACTTCGCCGCCACGTGCGCGTCGTCGGGCCACGTCGGGTTCACCAGGACGGCAGTGACTCCACGGGCGGGCGCCAGCAGGTTCGCGACGCCCAGGGCCAGCGGCGCGGCACTGCAGTGCCCGATGACGAGCACGTGACCGTGAGCCGCGCCGGCGCTCGACAACTCGCTCGCGCAGGCCGCGGCCAGCTTCGGAAGCGGCACGTAGAGGCGTTGCCCGGACAGCACGCCGATGGGGTCGATCTGGAACACCGCCCGGCTCGGAATGCGCTCGCTCAGCATCTCGCTCAGGCGCGGCGCCATGGACATCGCCTGAAAGTCGACCACCAGAATCGGATCGGCGTCGCCAGGGCTGAGCCGTCGGAGTATCCGCTCGTCACCTGGATGCGTCATGCCGCTCATGGTCTTCCGCGCTGGGCGGTTCGGCACCTTCGCGCGTGCGGCCGCACCCGTTTCCGCAGCACAGCGGAAGGTGTCCAGCATGCCGCGATCGCCGATGCTGGCTTTGACCCTGGCTCTGCCGGGGCCCGTGGCCCGCAGAGGAGGAAGAGATCGCGATGCCTGAACAGCTCGTACCCCGCGCTGTGGTGCTCGGCGGCAGCCTCGCCGGCCTGCTCGCCGCCAATGTGCTCGCCGAGGTGTACCCCGAAGTCCTCGTGGTGGACCGTGACGAGCTGGCGGGAGTGGCGGGCCCCCGGCGCGGCGTTCCGCACGGCCGACACGCCCATGGTCTGGTCGCCCGCGGCCAGCAGATTCTGGAAAAGCAGTTCCCCGGCCTCCTGTCCGACATGGAGGCGGCCGGCATCCGGCCAGGTGACTTCAGCGGTGATATCCGCTGGTACTTCAACGGCATGCGGCTCAGCCCGGCGCAGACCGGGCTGCTCTCCGTGCCCTGCACCCGGCCGGTCATCGAGCGGATCGTGCGCAGCCGGGTGCAGAAGGTCCGCGGCATCCGGTTCCTCGAGCAGCACGACATCGTCGGGCTGGAGACGAGGCCCGATGCGGGCCGCGTCACCGGCGTACGCGTGCAGCCCCGCGACGGGAGTTCGGGCGTCGAGGTCCTGCGCGCCGACCTGGTGATCGACACCACCGGGCGGGGGTCACGGACGCCGGCCTGGCTCGAGGAGCTCGGTTATGCCCGGCCGGCCGAGGACAAGGTCAAGGTCGACCTGGCCTACACCACGCGTCACTTCCGGGTGCCTCGCGATCCCTTCGGCAAGAACATCGCGATCATCGCGGCGGCCACCCCCTCGCATCCGCGTGGCGCCTTCTACTACCGACTGCCCGGCGACGACGGCCGGGTCGAACTGTCGCTCACCGGCGTGCTCGGCGATCATCCGCCGACCGACCCAGAGGGCTTCCTCGAATTCGTCCGGTCGCTGCCGGTGCCGGAGATCTACGAGTCGGTCCGCGAGGCGGAGCCGATCGACGACGCGGTGACCTTCCGCTTTCCGGCGAGCGTCCGGCGCCGCTACGAACGGCTGGCCCGGTTCCCGGAGGGCCTGCTGGTCATGGGCGACGCGGTCTGCACTTTCAACCCCGTGTACGCGCAGGGCATGGCGGTCGCCGCCATCCAGTCCCGCATCCTGGCCGAGCAGCTCCGGAAGGACCCGGTGCCGGCGCCGTCGGAGTTCTTCCGGGAGATTGCCCGGCAGATCGATTCGCCGTGGGAGTTCGCGGCCATCGCGGACCTCGGGTACGCGGGAGTGGAGGGCCCCCGCTCTCCCAAGGTCCGCATGATCAATGCCTACATCGCACGTCTGCAGCGAGCTGCGGTCCACGACGCGAGCCTCACCAACGCGTTCATGAGGGTTGCCGGCCTCATCGACGAGCCGACCGCTCTCCTTCGGCCCGGCCACGTTCTCCGAACGTTGCGGCAATTCCGTGCCCGGGGAAGCCAGCTATCCGCCTCTGCGCCGCTCCAAGCGGCCCGCGACTGACACTGGAGGTCGTCAGATGCGTCCATTCCGCATCGACATTCCGCAGGCCGATCTCGACGATCTGCGCCGGCGGATCGCTCAAACCCGCTGGCCGGACGAGATTCCGGGGGTGGGCTGGGACCGTGGTGTGCCGCTGGGATATCTCAAGGAGCTGGCCGACTACTGGCGCGGCAGTTACGACTGGCGGGCGGCCGAGGCGCGCCTGAACGCGTACCCCCAGTTCGTCACCGAGATCGAGGGGGTGAACGTGCATTTCCTGCACGTCCGCTCTCCGGAGGCGGATGCGTTGCCGCTGATCCTGACCCACGGCTGGCCGGGGACCGTGGCCGAGTTCCTGGACGTCATCGAACCGCTCACCGATCCGGTCGCACATGGCGGTGCCGCCGCCGACGCCTTCCACCTCGTGATTCCTTCGATTCCCGGGTACGCGTTCTCGGGACCGACCGGTCAGGTGGGCTGGGACACCGGCCGCGTCGCCGGCGCGTGGAAGGAACTGATGAGCCGTCTGGGCTATGACCGGTACGCGGTGCAGGGCGGCGACTGGGGAATGCCGATCTCGCTGCGGCTGGGTCTGGCCGATCCCGAGCATGTCGTGGGCGTTCACCTCAACATGTGTGTGACGTTCCCGCCGCAGGATCCGGCGGCCATGGCCGGCCTGGGTGAGGCCGATCTGGCCCGCCTAGAATTCACCGCCCAGTTCATGCAGGACGGGACCGGATGGCAGCGGATCCAGTCCACCCGACCGCAGACGCTGTCGTATGCGCTGACCGACTCGCCGGTAGGGCAGCTGGCCTGGATCGCGGAGAAGTACAAGGAATGGACCGACTCCGCGAAGGTGCCGGAGGACGCGGTGAGCCGCGACCACATTCTCACCGCGGTCTCCATCTACTGGCTGACGGCGACGGCCGGATCCAGCGCCCAGCTCTACTACGAGTCCAGCCACATGGACGCCGACTTCGTCCGGACCTGGGCCGGGCCCTGGCCGTTGACGATGCCGGTGGGCGTTGCATCGTTCCCCAAGGATGCGGTGCGGCCGGTGCGCCGGTTCGCCGAACAGATCCTGCCCACCCTCAGCCAGTGGACCGAGTTCGACCGTGGGGGACACTTCCCGGCTCTGGAACAGCCCCAGCTTCTGGTCAGCGATATCCGCACGTTCGCCCGGTCGCTCGCGCGTTGACCGTACCGTGTGCCGCAGGCCGCACGGGTCCGAAGGCTCTTCATGCCTTACCGGACCCGCGCGGGTGCTGTTTCGCCGGCCACCTGGAGCGAAGAGCGTTGATATGACGCCGGTGCTTCCGTGCAGAAACGCGATTGACAACCATGACTGGAGAGGCGTCTTCGATGCTGGCATCAGTGTGTCCCGCGGCCGGTCAGATCTGGGAGTTGCGCGAGGTTCCCACGCCCGTTCGCGGTCCGGGCGAGGTCCTCATTTGCGTGCACGCGAGCGGCCCTACGGGATGGCCGCGCCGCTGCTGTGCGCCGGGTACACCTCATGGTCGGTGCTGCGGGCAGGCAATCCGCAGCCGCACGAACGGGTCGCGGTGGTCGGCATCGGCGGCCTCGGCCACCTCGCCGTGCAATTCAGCAGGGCCTGCGGCTTCGAAACCGTAGCGGGTCGCGTTCATGCTGTTCACCAACTACATGATCAGCGATCCGGGCACCACGCCCACGGAGGGCATGCCGAAGTTCATGTTCGGCGCCACGGGTGGCGACGGTCTATGGCGTGCTGATGGAGTTCAACGTGGTCTTCACGCTGTTCTACGCGACCACGCTGGTCTGCCTCGGCCGCGGCGTCGGTTGGTGGGTGGCGCACTACTGGACCCGGAACCGTCAACGCCGCGCGGCCGGCATCGACACCGTTCTGGTGCGCACCATGCGGCAAACCTGAAGTAGTCGGCGGTCCCGCATCGCTGCGAGTTTGGTCGCAATTGGTGTATCCGCCGGCTTGCCGGCCGACGATGGAGGGCACACATGACATCTGCAGACAGTTCCCGCCGCTACTCGGAGGGGGCAGGGAAGACCACGATCAACGTGTGGTTGACGGATCCCGCCAGCCTGCCGACGCACGGGGGGAACCTGGCCGTGTCCGCCGCCATAGAGTTCAACGCGGCCCACCCGGAGTACCACATAGAGATCGTCAGCCGTGACTACCTAACGATGCCGGAGGAGGTCGCCCAAGCGGCGGAGCGAGGCGAGGCGCCCGATCTGGCCGAGTACCACTTCACCCTCAACCGTGCCGCCCTCGACTCGCTCAGGCCCGACGGCGAGCGCCTGTACACGCCCATCGACCGGGCGATCGCCGGGCGGACCGAGATCCTCGGTGAGCGGGTCGTGACCGATGACATGGTCCCGGTGGCCCGCGACTACTTCCGCTACGCCGGTGAGCTGACGTCAATGCCCCGGACCGCGTCCGGAGCGGTGCTCTACGCCAACATGGACGTCCTCGCCCGGGCCGGCGTGACCGAGCTGCCCCGCACGTGGCGGGAGGTGACGGCGGTCTGCGAGGCGATCGCGAAACTCCCTGACGGTCCGACCCACGGCATCGCCTGGCCGAACATGTACTGGTTCTTCCTGCAGGCGGTCGCCCAGCAGGGCGGCCTGATCGTGGACAACGACAACGGACACTCGGGCCGTGCCGAGAAGGTGGATCTCGCCTCGACCGAGATGCTGGCCTTCGTCGAGTGGTGGAAGAGCCTCCATCGCGCCGGTCACTTCCTGTACACCGGGAAGACCAGCGACTTCGGCAGCTGCTTCGCCGGCTTCGAGAACCAGGAGGTGGCTCTCGTCGTCAGCTCGTCCGTTGATACTTCGCACATGCTGGACCGGGCCGAGCGGAGCAGGTTCCGCGTCCAGGTCGGCCGCCTGCCCTACAACGATGAGGTCGAGTTCGCCGGCAACATGACCGGCGGATTCGCGTTCTGGCTCGCCGCCGGTCTCAGCCCGGCCAAGCAGGACGGAGCGCTGGCCTTCCTGCAGTATCTGAACACCCCGCGCATCGCCGCGGAATGGGCCAAGCAGCATTTCCGCATTCCGGTCACCAAATCGGCGATCGACGTGCTGGAGGCCGAGGGCTTGTACCGCGACAATCCGAACCTCCGGGTGGCCGGCGACCAGCTCCTGGCGTCCGGGACCTCACCGGCCGTGCTCGGGCCGTTCATGGGTAGCCATGCCGACATCATGGGCGAGATCACCAGCGCGATGCACGACGTCCTGACCGGTGATGTCGAGCCGGCGGCCCGGTTCGCCGAGGCGAGCACGCGGGCCCAGCAGATCCTCGACGCCTACAACTCGCACTGCGACGGGCCCCCCCGCCGCACGCCCGGCCGGCGCGCGCTAGTCGTCAGCCTGTAGATGCCGTCCCATTTGCAGGCCGCATGCTCTCGGCCGAGTTCCGACGCGTACGGGTTGTCGCGCTTCACCGGCGGCGACCCGTACCCGTCGGCGATCCGCTGGCCTTTCGGCGCCAGGCACCGGTGGCTACCGGTGCCTGGCAAGCCGTCGGACGGCCCGGTGTGCCGGTGCGGTCAGTGCGCGGTCTCCCGTTCCAGCGGCTCCGGCCCGTCGTTGAGGATGGCGAGGAACTGCTGGAAGATCCGGTCGGCGACGCCGGCCTCGTGCAGGTCGGTCCGCACGCTCAGTTCCATGCGGAGACCGTCCGGAACCGGGACCACTTGGAGCCGGACCGGGAATGGGATTCTCCGCTCGTCGCCGGATTCGAACGTGATCGTCCCGGAGATGCCGCCGAGGGTCAGGTCGGGCACCGAGTTGTAGCTTAGGCACGCCATCCGTTCAAGGTGGACCAGCCCGTCCGGGCCACTGTCGGTGAGGACGGCGGCCTGCTCCTTCGGGTCCATCAGGACGTCGCGCGAGGCCATGGCCTGGTGGTACGCGTCGCGCATGCGCGCGATGACGTGACCGGACCGCCACGGGCTGTTCGGACGCAGGAAGATGCTGCCCACTCGGTTGGTGATGGTCCGGTCGATCACGTCGCCGGCCCGGTTCGCCACGGGGACCAGCATCGCGAAGTCGCGCGACCCGCCCGCCCGGATGATCGCCATGGTGTAGGCCGCTGCGATGCCGACGGATGTCGTCATGCCGTTGGCCTTGGCGTAGTCGTCCCAGCTGCGCAGCTGCGAGTGCGGCACCGTGAACTCGCGCGACGAGGCCGGTCCCGCCGGTGTGAACCGCGCGCCGCGGTTGGCCGGGATCACCGATGCCGACCCGTCGCCAGGCCCGGGAAGCCGGCAGGCTGGCACCTCGTGGAGCTCATCGCGCCAGTACTGGCGCTGCGCGTCGACGTCCGCCGATGCGAGCTGGGCCCGGAAGTCGGCGGCCATCTCGGCCAGCGACGCGGTGCGGCCCGACCACTGCGGCGCTTGTCCCGCCACCCGCGCCGCATAGGCCACGGGCAGCTCGGCCGTCAGGATGTCCCAGGACCGGCCGTCGAACGCTGTGTGATCCACGACCAGCCCGAACAAGGTACGCCCGGTCCGACCGTCGCGGGCGAGCGCACACCGCCACACCTCTCCCTCGCCGAGCCGGAGCGGCGGGCGCAGGATCCGCCAGAACTCCTCGGTCGCGGCTGTGCCGTCGCCCAGCTCCAGCCGGTGGAACCGCACCTTCCCCGGATCGGCGGGCACCTCGGCCAGCCCGAGATCCGGCCCGGCGAAGTATTTGGCCTGCAGCGGCTGATGGCGGAGGTGAATGTCGTTGACTGCGTCCTCGAGCGCCGTGTCATCCACGCCCGTGTCGAACGCCCAGGCGATCTTGACCACGATGTTCTGCCGAACCGTCTCCGCCTGGATCGGCGTGATCGCCACCAGCTCAGCCGCCGGGCGGGCTCCGGCCCGCGCGAGCCGGCTCGGTTCGGCGTCCAGCTTTGCGCGGGCGGCGTCGATCCAGGCAGCCAGTTCGGCAAGGGTCGGCGCCCGGAAGATCTGGGAGAACCGGATCGGTACGCCGGTCGCCTGTTCCAGCCGGGCACACGCGAGCGTCACCGACAGCGAGTCAAGTCCGAGATCGAACAGCGAGACGGTACGGGGCAGCGTGGACGTACCGAGGATCTCGGCGAACACCGACCCTACGGCGATCTCGGTCTCGCTTCGCGGCCTCTTCTGGAGAGTCAGGCCGGCGCGGTAGCCGGTCGCCGGGTCCGTACCGTCGATCTCAAGGTGATCGTGCTCCATCATTCCGCTCCTCCGAGGACGCGAGACTCACTCCGCGCAACTGCCGCGCGCCGTGAGGATGGCTCAGGCTCCAGACCGGTCGCACCTCTACGGTTGCGCTCGGTGCCGGCTCGGGATGCGCGTGGTCCGACCCGCAATTCCGGAGATGCGGACGAATGGCGCCGGGCACTACGCTGGTCGATGCGAACGGATCGGCGGCGGCGCCGCTTTTCCGTTCCCAGGAAGCGAGCGAATGGGGAGAGGCATGGGTGAAGGCAGGGGAGCCGACGTGACCGAGATCTTCGATTATCGTGCGGATCGCGACGGCACGACACCGTTTCAGCCGCCGCTTCGGTATCAAATGCTCCGCGACGAACATCCCATCAGCCAGGTCACCATGTGGGACGGCAGCAAAGCCTGGTTCATCACCCGGCAGAAGGACGTCCGGGCCGCGCTGGCCGACGAGCGCCTCAGCGCCGACAACCGCAGTCCGGGCTTCCCTCTGGTGAGCCCCGGATCGGAGACTCTCACCGACCGCAACCCCACCTTCGCCCGGATGGATCCTCCCGAGCACTCCCGGCAGCGGGCCATGGTCACCGCCGACTTCACGCACAAGTCCGCGGCCCACATGCGGCCGCGCATCCAAGAGATCGTCGACCGGCTCGTGGACACGATGATGGCGAAGTCCCCGCCCGCCGACCTGGTCGCCGAGCTCGCCCAGCCGCTCGCGGCGCAGGTGATGTGCCTGATCCTCGACATTCCATACAAGGGCCAGGACTTCTTCCAGCGAGTGGCATCCACGATTCCCAACCACTATGTCGGCCAGGACCGGCTCGACGCCGCCAGCGAGGAGCTGACGAGGTTCATCGCCGGGACGCTCGAGAGCAAGGCCAAGCATCCGGGCGACGACGTGCTCAGCCGCCTCATCGTGGAGCAGGAGGCGAAGGGCGAGCTCGCGAGGGACGACATCATCGCGATGACCCGAGTGATGATCGTTGCCGGGTACGACCCGGCCGTACACGGAGTCTCTCTCGGCCTGACCGCACTGTTCTTCAACCCGGATCAACTGGCAGCGCTGCGCGACGACCCGGCCTTGATCGCGGGCGGCCTGGAGGAACTGCTGCGGTACGCCACCAACTTCCACACCGGGTTGCCCCGGGTCGCGATCGCCGACACCGAGATCGGCGGACAGCAGATCAAGACCGGCGAGGCCGTCCTGTGCTACATGCCCACGGCGAACTTCGATCCCGAGTGGTTCGAGGATCCCGAGACGCTCAACCTGCGCCGAAAGGACTCCGGCAACGTGTCCTTCGGCTACGGGCTGCACCGGTGTCTCGGACAGCACGTGGTCAAGATTCAGATGGAAACGGTGATCGAGACGCTCCTGCGCCGGATTCCGGACGTGCGGCTGGCCGTCGATCTGGACCAGGTCCGCTTCCGGCGGGAAGCGGCCGTGTACGGCGTGTACGAGCTCCCCGTGACCTGGGGATAGTCAAGCGCGGTTTGTCGATCCACTCGTCGGGTGACTCAATCGATGAGTTCGACGGGGCCGTTGACAGCTGGGTGGCCGCCATTGGAGGATCGACCGAGTGCCCTCTCGGCATTCCGGGTTCGGGAAGCTGACCGTAACGGACAACACGATCGCCGTCATACGGTGGTTATAGACGAAATGGGTCTTGATGAAGTTTCTTCTCACCTCCTCCGGCATCCGTAACCCGAGCATCTCCGATGCGCTTGTCGACCTGCTGGGCAAGCCGATCGCCGAGTCCAGCGCCCTGTTCGTTCCGACCGGTGTATACCCCTTCCAAGGCGGCGGTGAAATGGCCTGGAAGGCGATCCACGGCCAGGCCCCGAGCCCGTTGTGCCAGCTGGGCTGGAAGTCCCTGGGGGTGCTGGAACTCACCGCGCTGCCGACCATTCGGGAAGAGAACTGGGTCCCGATGGTCCGGGAAGCGGACGCGCTCCTCGTCTGGGGCGGCGACGTGCTGTACCTGACCCACTGGATGCGTCAGTCGGGCCTGGCCGACCTCTTGCCGTCGCTGAGCGAGACGGTCTACGTGGGGGTGAGCGCCGGTAGCATCGCGGTGACCCCGTACAACTGCGACGCGGAGTTCGACCTGGCCTACGTGCCCGACGGCAGCGACATGGCGGTGGGCGCCGACCGGGCGCTGGGCCTGGTGGACTTCACGCTGTACCCGCACCTCGATCACCCGGACATGCCGGACACCGAATTGTCCAACATTCAGAAGTGGGCGTCCGGAATCCCGGTTCCGACCTACGCCATCGACGACGCGACGGCCATCAAGGTGGTCGACGGCACCGTTGAGGTCATTTCCGAAGGAAACTGGAAGCTGTTCAATCCCTGACCGACGAGATCACCAGTGAGGAACAGGCGGCGGCGCCGTCGACGGAGATCATCAACTGCGGCTGTACGACGCCTTCCACCTGGAGATGCGCTACAACGCCACCGACCGGTCCGTCAGGATCCGGGTCACGATCACGGGGAGATGCTACCGGCCCTGGCCGCGACCGCCGAGACGGTCATCAGTGAGTCCGTTCAGCACAACGGCCGGGAGCGAAGCCCGAGCTTCGCCCCCGGCCGATGTGGTGGGGATGCACGGTGTGCCCCTGATGCAGCACCTTACGAACGCCGCTGTCGCGGTGCCCGAACACCCACCGGTCCTGCCTGGCGGGGTTGAACTGGCCGAGGTACCGCTGGACGATCCAGGATTTCGGCTTGTTCGAGCGGCTGTACTTCGTCCACTTCTAGGTGAGCTGCCACAGGTGGCGATCCAAGGAGGAGAACATCTTCTTGGACACCACAGCCCGGTCGTAGGCGGCCCATCCCCGCACGATCGGCGCGATCGTGCGGGGATGGCCTGCGCGTTCGTGCCGCGCAGCGCGCGGAACTCTCGGGCAAGCCTGCTACGGATCCGTTTGATGGCCGGCTTGCTGGGTTTGATCAACAGCTTGTCGCCGTAGCGGCGGACAAGGACAGGCACTGCCGCTTATCTACACGCCGACGACCGGCCATGCTCGGCGATCACCGCGAATCACACAGGCTAGTACTCCAGCCCGGGAACGTTATGTAGACGGACCTCGATGAATTGGAGGCCGGGGTGGGCGGCGTGTTTGGGGCGGTCACGTGTGGTTGTCGGCGCTGATGACGGTTGAGAAGTGGTAGTTGCCGGGTCCGACCGT
>WNGB01003338.1_pt1 | contig 40428 bp, 40 predicted proteins | sample 5400681 | NCBI WGS metagenome assembly WNGB01 (sample SAMN13153367, study PRJNA577476) | soil metagenome | isolation source: 115 cm soil or saprolite under grassland replicate 2 | place: USA:California | collected 2016-06-15 | reverse complement strand
GACCGGATCAGACGGACAAAGAGAGCCTGTGGAAATGCCGGCCGCTTCGCGGCCTTGGACGCGCGCACAGAACGCGCGCGCCCACATTCCCACAGGCCGTATCTCAAAGGTTGACTAACGGTCTTTCCATATCAGAACTTCAGGTTAATCCCCGCGTAGAATCGCTGCACGGTGGCGTGTCTGGGGCTTCCTCGCAGATTGAAGATTCGGTAGTCCACGCGGAGGCGCAACGGGCCGGCGACGGAGATCTTTGCGCCGCCGCCGATGTTCGTGCCGAAGCTCGTTTCGTTGCCGTTCGGCTCCGTCGAGAACGACTCGCGGTAAAAGCCGCCGCCGGTCGTCGCGTAGAACTGCATCCCGGCGATCGGGAACGGCGTCTGCGCGAGGCCGTTGAACATCACGGTGCGCAGCCGCGGCCCCGCAAGCACGAGATCCTCGCTCGTGTCGCAGTACTCCGCTTCGAAACCCACGATCAGCAATCCTGTCCCGACCGCGAACCCTTTCACCGCTCGCTTGGTCGGCGTCCCGTTCACGCCGATGAATCCTGTGACATCAGCCGACGCCGGAACCGGCGCGAGCATCAGAAAGAGTGCAGCCGCGACGAATCTCTTCATGCCCCATCGTAACCTCCTGCGCCATCACGCGCCACGTCTACCACAGAGCCTCAGAGGCGCAGAGGGAGCACAGAGCAACAAATCTAAGAACGCAAAACCCTATAGTCTCTCTGCGTCCTCTGGGACTCTGTGACTCTGTGGTTAACGTCGTCTCCGCGCTCTCGCCGGTATAATTGCGGGCAGTGGACTTCAGGCCGACCGATGAACAACGCCTTCTCCGCGACACCGTGCGCGAGTTCGCGGAAGCGGAGATGCGGCCGCACGTCATGGAATGGGACGAAGCGCAGCACTTCCCGATGGATCTGCTGCCGAAGCTCGCCGCGCTCGGGTTGATGGGCATCCAGTTCGACGAGCAGTACGGCGGATCCGCGATGTCGTCGGTCGACTACTGCATCTGCATCGAAGAGCTCGCGCGCGTGTGTCCGGCGATTGCGCTCTCTGTCGCCGCGCACAACGGCCTCTGCAGCTCGCACATCAACATGTTCGGCAACGACGCGCAGAAGCAGCGCTATCTGCCGCGACTCGTGAAGGGAGAAGTGCTGGGCGCGTGGGGGCTCACCGAGGCGAGCGCCGGCAGCGACGCGGCGGGCATGCGCACGACGGCGGTCAGGCAGGGGGAGTGCTGGGTCCTGAACGGCGCCAAGAGTTTCATCACGCACGGCAAGATTGGCGGCGTGATGGTGGTGATGGCGGTGACCGATCGGACGAAAGGGCACCGCGGCATTTCCGCATTCGTCCTCGAACACGGCACCGCCGGCATGAGCGCTGGAAAAAAAGAGAACAAGCTCGGGATGCGCGCGAGCGATACGAGCGAAGTGGTTTTTCAGGACTGCCGCATCCCCGGCTCGCAAATGCTCGGCGAAGAAGGCCAGGGTTTCATCAACACGCTGCAGGTGCTCGACTCGGGGCGCATCGGGATCGCCGCGCTGTCGGTCGGCCTGGCACAGGGCGCGTACGAAGCGGCACGGCGATACGCGAAAGAGCGCCGCCAGTTCGGCCAGCCAATCGCGGCGTTCCAGGCGATCCAGTGGAAGCTCGCGGACGCCGCCACGAGGATCGAGGCCGCGCGGCTGCTCACATACCGCGCTGCATATCTGAAGGATCAGGGCAAACGGATGACACGCGAGTCCGCGATGGCAAAGCTCTATGCCAGCGAGGTCGCCGTGAAAGTGGCGGACGACTGCGTGCAGATCCACGGCGGCTACGGCTTCGTGAAGGACTATCCGGCCGAGAAATATTTCCGCGACGTGAAGCTCCTCACGATCGGCGAAGGCACCAGCGAGATCCAGCGCCTGGTGATTGCGCGGCAGTTGCTGGCGTGACGCAGCCTCCCAGCCTGTCCGAGCGCGTCCTCCAGGGGGACCCGCGGGCCGTCGCGCGCGCCATCAGCCTGATCGAAGATGAAGCGCCGCAGGGGGCCGAACTGGTCCGCCGCGTATTTCCGCACACTGGTCGCGCATACCTGATCGGGATCACCGGATCACCTGGAGCCGGCAAAAGCACTCTCGTCGATCGCCTGGTTGCGGAGCTGCGCCGCAGCAATCGCACCGTCGGCGTCGTCGCCGTGGATCCCACGAGCCCTTACAGCGGCGGCGCGATCCTCGGCGACCGCGTCCGCATGCAGGCGCACGTCGCAGATAGCGGCGTCTTCATCCGCAGCATGGCCACGCGCGGCAATCTCGGCGGTCTCGCGCGCGCCACCGCCGAAGCCGCCCTCGTCCTCGACGCATCCGGCAAGGACATCGTGCTCATCGAGACGGTCGGTGTCGGCCAGGACGAAGTCGACATCGTCCGCACCGCCGATGTATCGATCGTGATGCTCGTGCCGGGCAGCGGCGACGAAGTGCAGGCGCTGAAGGCCGGCATCATGGAGATCGCGGACATCTTCGTCGTCAACAAGGCGGATCGCGAAGGGGCCGATCGGACGGTGGCGTCGATAGAAGCAACGCTCTCGCTGGAGTCCTACGGCCAGGGGAGCTGGCGGCCACCGATCGTGAAGACCGAGGCGACGACAGGAAAAGGCGTGCCGGAGCTGGTTGCCGAGATCGAGCGGTTCCGCACGCATACCGCCGCCACCCTCGGCGAGCGCCGGCGCGCGCGCGCGGAGTTCCGGGTGAAGGAGCTGCTCGCGCACCGCTTCGTGCAGCACGTCGAGCAGCAGGTCCTGACGCCGGGCGAATTCGAGGCCATGCTGGATGCGATTGCCGCGCGAGCCACCGACCCTTATACGGTCGTCGATGAAATCACGACGCGCGGTCTGAAGGCCGCGTCAACTGATCGCAAGGGACCTCTCCTCGATCATATCGGGATCGCCGTTGGCGATCTCGGGCAGGCGCTCGCGTTCTATGGCGACGCGCTTGGCCTGAAGGTTGAAGCGCCCGAGGAGGTCGCCTCGCAGCGCGTGCGTGCGCACTTCATGCCGGTCGGAGAATCGGCGATCGAACTGCTCGAGGCGACGGCGGACGATTCTCCGATCGCGAAATACGTGGCCAGGCGTGGTCCCGGCATCCACCACATTACCTTGCGCGTGGATGACATCCGCACCGCACTCGCGCGGCTGAAGGAGAAAGGTGTCCGGCTGATCGATGAGGTGCCGCGCGAAGGGGCGCACGGCTCCCTCGTCGCGTTCATCCATCCCTCCAGCGCTCACGGCGTGCTCGTCGAGCTGAAACAGCGCGTCTCACTCGAAGGAGTCGGAGGCCTCGAAGACGGCTCGAAGGAGACCTCCGGGCGATGACGTCGAAGGGTCGAAGTTCGAAGCGTCGAGTTCAAGCATGACGCTCGGTGACTTCGAGCTGACGACGCTGCTCGACGGATACTTCCGCCTCGACGGCGGCGCCATGTTCGGCGTCGTGCCGAAGACGCTGTGGGAAAAGCGCGCGGCGGCGGACGAGCGCAATCGGATCACGATGGCGATGCGGCCGCTGCTGGTGCGACCGGCGAGCGGTCCGCTCATGATCATCGACGCGGGCGCGGGAGACAAGATGGACGCGAAGTTCGCGGACATCTATGGCTTCGATCGCCGGGAGAATCTCGACGTCACCATGGCGCGCGCCGGAATCAGCGCGGCCGACATCCAGATCGTCCTGGCTTCGCACCTCCATTTCGATCACGCCGGCGGCTTTACGGCCCCTGGTAATGTCCCGCGGTTTCCACATGCGCGCTACGTCATCAGCCGCGGAGAGTGGGAGGATGCGACGCATCCGCACGAGCGGAACCGTGCCAGCTACTTCGCGGAGAACTACGTGCCGCTGCAGGAGGCAGGTGTCGTCGACTTCATAGAAGGAGACGAGGAGGTGATGCCGGGCGTCCGCGTGCGGCGCACCGCCGGCCACACGCGGTTCCATCAAATCATCTACATCGAGTCCGGTGGCAAGACGGCCGTCTTCACCGCGGATCTGATCCCGACCACGGCGCACATCGACGTGCCGTGGATCATGGCATACGATCTTTACCCGATGGAAACGCTCGACTTCAAGAGGGCGTTCATCAAGGAAGCGGTTGAAAACGAGTATCTGATTTTCTTCGAGCACGATCCGCAGGTTGCGGCCGGCTATATTCGCGCGAAGGACCGGCGTCTGTCCGTGGAGCCAACGACACCATGAGCGAAGCGATCACCATAGGCATCATCGGCGGATCCGGCCTCTACGACATGGCGGACTTGACGGACAGGGAAGAACGAAAGGTGTCGACGCCGTTCGGCGATCCCTCCGACCCTTACGTCATCGGAACGCTGCGCGGAAAGCGCGTCGCGTTCCTCGCGCGGCACGGCGCCGGGCACCGCTACACACCGACCGAGTTGAACTACCGCGCGAACATCTTCGGCATGAAGACGCTCGGCGTGCAGTACATCCTGTCGGCCAGCGCCGTCGGATCCCTGCAGGAACGGTACGTGCCGCAGCATCTGGTCATTCCCGATCAGTTCTTCGACCGCACGAAGGGACGCGTCAGCACGTTCTTCGGCAACGGTCTGGTGGCGCACGTGGCCTTCGCGCATCCCGTGTGCGGCACGCTCGGCGACGTCGCGCACAAGGCGTGCACGAAAGTCGGCGCGACAGTCCACAAGGGGGGCACGTACGTGTGCATGGAAGGGCCGCAGTTCTCGACGCTGGCGGAGTCGAAGCTCTATCGCTCCTGGGGCATGGACATCATCGGAATGACCAACCTGCAGGAAGCCAAGCTCGCGCGCGAGGCGGAGATCTGCTACGCCACGATCGCGCTCGTCACCGACTACGACTGCTGGCACCCCGAGCACGACTCGGTGACCGTGGACATGATCATCCAGAATCTCGTGGCGAACGCGAAGACCGCGCAGCAGGTGATCGCGGAAGCCGTGTCGAATCTTCCTTACGAGCGAAAGTGCGAGTGCGCGAACGCGCTGCAGCACGCAATCCTCACGCGGCCGGATGTGGTTCCTGAGCGCGTCAAGAAGGATCTCGCCCCGATCATCAGCAGGTACCTGAAATAGATGTCTACGATCGTCACCGGGTCGATTGCGTTCGATTACCTGATGTCGTTTCCGGGCAAGTTCACCGAGCACTTCCTGCCGGAACACATGAACCGCGTCAGCCTGAGCTTCCTCGTGGACACCATGGACAAGCGGCGTGGCGGCTGCGCGCCGAACATCGCGTACACGCTCGCGTTGCTCGGGGAGCGGCCGCGCCTGATGGGCACTGCCGGCCAGGACTTCGACGACTATCGCCGCTGGCTCGAGGCAGCGGGCGTGGACACGTCACTCGTCAAACAGGTCCCGGACAAGTTCACAGCGTCTTTCTTCTGCAGCACGGACACCGAAAGCAACCAGATCGCCTCCTTCTACACGGGCGCGATGGCCAACGCGGGGGAGTTGTCGTTCCGCACCGTGATGAACGCGAAGATGGTGATCATCTCGCCGAACGATCCCGCCGCGATGGTGCAGTACGCGGAGGAGTGCCGGACGCTCGGGATCCCGTTCGTGTGGGACCCGGGCCAGCAGTGCGCGCGCATGTCGGGTGAAGAGCTCGCCGAAGGCATCCAGGGGGCCGCGATCGTCATCTGCAACGACTACGAGATGGAGTTGATGAAGCAGAAGACCGGAATGGACGACGACGCGATCATCGGACGCGCCGGCGCGCTCATCGTGACGCGCGGAGAACAGGGATGCACGATCCGGCAGGGGGGGACGACGAACGCCGTCCCCGCCGTGGCTCCGCGCGCTATTGTCGATCCAACGGGCGTCGGCGATGCCTTCCGCGGCGGGCTGCTGAAGGGACTCGCGACAGGCGCGACACTCGAAATCGCGTGCCGCCTGGGAAGCGTGGCGGCCACTTACGCTCTTGAACACCTCGGAGGCCAGAGCCACGCGTACACGTGGGACGAATTCACCACCCGTTACGCCGCTCACTTCGGCCCGCTTTAATTTCATCCAGATTCCATCTCTTACGTTCGCTACCGCTTTTTACATGAGGTAGACGGCAGGCGCCACCGCTGATCCGCGGTTTCGCTCAATGAATCCGCGGAATGGCTGACGGAATCCAAATTGCACCGGCGCGCGGCGGAGGTTCGTCGTGAACGTTGTCGCCGTCCTTGCCGCCGCCCTCACCCTCAACGCTGCATCAGCGGTCGCCCAGACCTCGCCCGTCGCGGCGCCGCAGCAGCAGGGCACGGTTTTCAAGAGCGGATCGGCGCTCGTGGCGCTCAACGTCACGGTGCAGGACGACGGCTCGAAGTATGTCGCGGGACTGCAGCTTGACGATTTCGCCGTCTACGAGGATGGCGTCAAGCAGGACGTCCGATTCTTCGAGTCCGCCGCCGTCCCGATTGATCTGATCGTCCTCATCGACATGAGTTCCAGCATGGGGGACAAGCTCGACGTCGTGCACGACGCCGCGTCGGGATTCCTCAAGTCGCTGCGGGCTGGCGATCGCGGCGCCGTGGTGGGCTTCGCGGATTCGGTGACCGTGCTCCAGCCGCTGACGTCCGATCGCGCGCTCCTCGAGAAAGCGGTGCGCGGGACGATCGCACACGGCTCGACCGCGCTGAACAACGCGCTCTACGTTGCGCTCAAGCAGTTCGCGCAGCCGGCGCGCGCCGGCGCCGACGTCCGCCGCCAGGCCATCGTCGTCCTGTCCGACGGGCAGGATACGTCGAGCCTCGTGAGCTTCGACGACGTCGTCGGGTTGGCGAGGACGACGGGCGTCAACATCTACACCGTCGGCCTGCAGTCGAAGTACGATCTGCTTCGGCAGCAGGGCACGAAGCGTTACTTCTCGGACTCGGACTTCGCGATGAAGACGCTCGCCCGCGAGACCGGCGCGCAGGCGTTCTTTCCGGCGACGACGGATTTGAAGTCCGTTTACGGCACCATCGCCACCGAGCTCGCGACGCAGTATTCGATCGGCTACGTGCCGGCGAATACCCGCGCGGACGGGCGCTTCCGGCGCGTCATCGTGCAGATCGTGACGAGGCCGGCGCTGCATCCGCGCACGCGGCAGGGCTACACGGCCGGTGGCGCCGCGACAACGGTGCTGAGCGTCGGAGGTATGCAGCAGCCGCGTTAGAATCGGCGCTTGCAACGATACGCGCAGATCGCATTAGGGCTCGGAATAGCGCTCTGGGTGGCGCTGTTGTTCCTCGCGCCAGGCGTGCTCTTTCCGATCGGCCGCTACATCTGTCATCAGCGGCCGGATCGTTCCTTCTTCATCCACGGCCATCAGATGGCCGTCTGTGCGCGGTGCACTGGCCTCTATGTCGGGGCCGCGCTTGCCGTGCCTTTCGCGCTGCTCGCCGCATATGCGTTCTCGACTTCTCGTGCGCGCCGCATTCTCGCCATCGCGGCGTTGCCAACACTGATCACATGGAGCCTCGAATTCGCCGGCTTCGCACATTTCTCGAACCTGACGCGTTTCGTTGCGGCGCTGCCACTCGGCTTCACGGCGGGACGGCTGGTCTTTACGACTCTTGCCCACGGCCCACGGCCTTTTCACAAAGACCACTAAGAGGATCAAGATCACAAAGTCTTTGTGGTCTTACAGATCTTGGTGAGCTTTGTGAATGAGCCGTCGGCCGTGGCCGTGAGGTAGAATGCGTTGATCGAATGGCGACAAAATCCACAGCCGCGGAGCGTCCCCGCGCGGCAGCCGAGCCGGGACGCCTGGCGCTGGTGTGCGGCCTCGCATGGCTCATTCCGGGGGCCGGTCATCTCGTCGTCGGACGCCGGCAGAAGGGGCTGATCTTCTTCATCGCCCTGCCGCTCATGTTTCTGACGGGCCTGTGGCTGGAGGGGCGCTTGTTTCCGCTGGAGCTCTCCGATCCGCTCGTCTTCCTCGGTGCCATCGCCAACCGCGGGATCGGCGCGCCGTTCTTCCTCGCGAAGATGTTTGACGCTGGCGCCGGGAAGGTGACCGCGGTCTCCTACGAGTACGGCAACACGTTCCTGATGACCGCCGGCCTGTTGAATTTGCTGGTGGTTCTCGACGCGTTCGACATTGCGATGGGACGGAAATAGCGGCGATGACGAGCCACTTCTGGCTGATGGTCCTGTTCGCCTGTTTCGTGTCGCTGGTGTTCGCCGTGCTGCTGCGCGATGATCCGCGCGAGCAGCTCAAGACCGGCGCGATGATGCTCGGCGGGTTCGTGGCCGCGGCCTACATCCTCGGCTGGCTGATGTATCCATTGCCGCTATGAGCTTCGACAACCTGCTGCTCGATCGCGACGGCGGCGTCGCGATCCTCACGGTCAACCGTCCCAAGGTCCTGAACGCGCTGAACACGCAGACGCTCGACGAGCTGCGGCGCGCCATCCTCGAGTTGAAGCACGATGCCGGCGTGCGCGTCGTGATTCTCACGGGCGCCGGAGAGAAATCGTTCATCGCCGGGGCGGACATCAACGAGCTGGCAACGCAGACGCCGGTCAGCGGGCGCGAGCACGCGGTGGCCGGGCAGCACGTCTTCGATCTCATCGAGCACATGGGTAAGCCCGTGATTGCCGCCATCAACGGCTACGCGCTTGGCGGCGGCTGCGAGCTCGCGATGGCGTGCTGCATCCGCATCGCGGCGGACACGGCGAAGCTCGGACAGCCGGAGATCAATCTCGGCATCATTCCAGGGTATGCGGGCACACAGCGCCTTGCACGAATCGTCGGCCGCGGCCGCGCGCTCGAACTGCTCCTGACGGGAGACCAGATTTCCGCGCAGGAAGCGCACCGCCTCGGACTCGTCAACCGCGTCGTGCCTGCGGCGGAGTTGATGACCGAGGCGAAGAAGCTCGCATCGACGCTCGCGTCGAAGGCCCCGATTGCGGTCCGCTACATCCTGGAGGCGGTCCACAAGGGAATCGAGATGCCTTTTGCGCAGGCGCAGGTGTTCGAAGCGACGCTCTTCGGCCTCGTCGCGAGCACCGAGGACATGCGCGAAGGCACGAAGGCATTCCTCGAAAAGCGCAAAGCGGAGTTCAAGGGGAAGTAATCGTGCGAACCGAGGACCAGGCGCGCCGGCCGCTCGGCGACGCGTCGCCGTTCCGTTTTGCCGTGATCGTCTCGCGTTTCAACGAGGAGATCACAGGCAGCCTGCGCGAGGCCGCGGTCGCCGCTCTGAAGGAAGCCGGTGCCACCGAGGGGCACGTCCAGCAGTTCTCGGTGCCCGGCGCGTTCGAGATTCCGCAGGCGGCGCGCGCCGCGGCCGAATCCGGCCGCTTCGACGCGATTGTCTGCCTGGGCTGCATCATCCGCGGGGAAACGCCGCACTTCGACTACATCGCGTCTGCCGTCGCGCACGGCATCACAGATGCGGCGGGGGAGACGGGCGTGCCGATGTCGTTCGGCGTCCTTACGACCGACACGCTCGCGCAGGCGGCGGCCAGGGCCGGACACGATTCCGATAACAAGGGACGGGAAGCCGCCGCGGCCGCGATCGAGATGGCGGCGCTCTACAAGTCGCTTTCTGGCGGGTCGAACCGCCCGTTCGGGTTCCGCGCATGATCGCCGCAAGGCACCGGCAACGCTGCGCCAATTCTGCCGCCGGCGAGGACCAATGATCGCCGCGAGGCACCGCGCCCGCGAGGCGGCGCTGCAGATGCTCTATCAGTGGGAGATCGGCCGCGTCTCGGCGCAGGAAGCGGTGCGCACGTACTGGCCTGGACGGGACGCGCCCCCCTCACCCGAAGATGAGCACGCGGACGCGGTACCTGAGGCCGTCGTCGACGAGAACAATCGCACGTGGGCGAATGCGCTGGTCGCAGGCACTATCGCGCGCGTGGCCGAGGCCGACGAACTGATCGCGAAGCACCTGAAGAACTGGCGCATCGAACGCGTGGCGGTCGTCGACAAGCTGGTGATGCGACTGGCAATCTACGAGCTGCTGACCGAACAGGAAACGCCGGCGAGGGTGATCATCAACGAGGCGCTGGAGCTCGCGCGCACGTTCAGCGGCGAAGAGCCGGTGCCGCTGATCAATGGCGTGCTCGACGCGGTCAAGAAAACGCTGGAACGGGAGTGACGGCCGAGGATCGATGACAGAGGATCGCGGATCGGAATCAGAGCAGATTCGCCAGCGGCGGGCGAACTTCGACGAGTTGCAGCGGCTCGGCGTGACGGCATACCCGCACGCCTTCGCACGCACCGACACCGTCGCGGGGCTCGTCGCCGCGCACAGCGCGACGACTGGCGAGGAACTCGAAGCCGGGCGCGTCGAGACGACAACGTCGGGCCGGATCCTGGCGATCCGCAGCTTCGGCAAGGCGAACTTTCTCGTCATCTCCGACGGCCGTTCGAAGATCCAGGTCTACATCCGGAAGGATGCGCTGAGCGAGCGCGACTTCGCGGTGTTCAAGCTGCTCGACTTGGGCGATTTCGTCGGCGTGTCGGGGCACCTGTTCCGGACAAAGACGAACGAGCTCACGATCTGGGCGTCGAAGCTCGAGTTCCTCGCCAAGTGCTTCATTCCGCTTCCCGAGAAGTGGCACGGGCTGCAGGACGTCGAGATTCGCTATCGGCAGCGCTACCTGGATCTGATCGTCAATCCGGATTCACGCCACGTATTCGAGACACGCAGCAAGGTCCTCGCGAGTATCCGCACGTTCCTGAACGCGCGTGGCTATCTCGAAGTCGAGACGCCGATGATGCAGCCGATCGCCGGCGGCGCGCTGGCGCGCCCGTTCGTGACGCATCACAACACGCTCGACATGCAGCTCTTCCTGCGCATTGCGCCGGAGCTGTATCTGAAGCGGCTCACAGTTGGCGGGCTGGAACGCGTCTACGAGATCAACCGTAACTTCCGCAACGAAGGGATTTCGACGCAGCACAATCCCGAGTTCACGATGCTCGAGTTCTACCAGGCGTACTCGGAGTATCGCGAGCTGATGGACATGACCGAGGAGATGATTTCGACGGTCGCGCGTGAGGCGGCGGACACCGATCAGATCACGTTCGGGGAGCACGCGATTTCGCTGGCTCCTCCCTACCGCCGCGTGTCGCTGCGCGAGGGCGCGCGTGACAGCGCCGAGAGAACGCTGGGTATCACCGTCAGCGACGCGGACCTCCGCGATCGCGAAGCCGCGGCCGGCGTCGCGCGCAAGCTCGGGATCGAGCTGATGCCGGCATGGGGGCCGGGAAAGATCGCGACGGAAATCTTCGAGCGCCTCAACCAGAATTCGCTGATCCAGCCGACGTTCGTCTACGACTTCCCAACCGAGGTCTCGCCGCTCTCGAAGCAGCGCGCCGACGATCCCGACACGGTGGAGCGCTTCGAGCTCTACGTCGGCGGCTTTGAAGTGGCGAACGCCTTCAGCGAGCTGAACGATCCCGCGGAGCAGCGCCGCCGCTTCGAGGCGCAGTTGAAGGATAAGGTCGCGGGCGATCTCGAGGCGCACGCCATGGACGAGGACTACATCCGCGCCCTCGAGTACGGCCTGCCGCCGACCGCCGGCGAAGGGGTCGGCATCGACCGGCTCGTCATGCTGCTGACCAACAGTCCATCCATCAGGGATGTCATCCTGTTCCCGTTGATGCGGCCACGAAGCTAATCGACAACTGCTTGTCAACGTCTTCTCCACGTACCGAACGGTCCCGCCGACGTATAGTTGAAGCTGTCGGATGAACGATCTGCCCTACGAAGTCTTTGTCGCGGTCCGCTACCTGCTGGCGAAGCGGAAGCAGGCGTTCATTTCGCTCATCTCATTCATTTCCATCATCGGTGTCTGCGTCGGCGTGATGGCCGTCCTGATCTCGATGGCGCTCATGACGGGGCTCCAGAAGGAGCTGCGTGAGCGGATCGTCGGCTCCTCCGCGCACGTGTACGTCTTCAAGCTCGGTGAAGGCATCCGCGACATTCCCGCGGAAGTGGCGAAGCTGAAACAAGTGCCGCGCGTGGTTGCGGCGGCGCCCGCAGTCCTCGGCAAGGGACTGCTGACGTCGGGCGTCGATGCGCAGGCCCCCGTCACGATGAAGGGGGTCGACGCCGCGCTCGAGCCGACCGTCACCGAGATCCGCGCCGCAATGCGGCAGGGGAGTCTCGACGCGATCCGGAGCGCCGCCGACGAGATGGACGGCATCGTCCTCGGCGTCGACCTGGCGAAGACGCTCGAAGTCAAAGTCGGCGACACCGTGCGACTGATCACGCCCGATCAGATCCTGACGCCGTTTACGCCGATGCCGCGGACGCGCGCGTTCAAGGTCGTCGGTATCTTCAGCCTCGGCCTCTACGAATTCGACAGCGAGTACGCGCTCATCGATCTGCCCGTCGGCGAGCGGGTGTTCGGCAAGGACAAGCCGGACTTCATGCAGGTGCGCCTCGACGACATGTTCGCGTCGCAGGGCGTGGCCGAAGACATTCCCAGGCGCCTCGGCGACGAGTACGCCACGCAGGACTGGGCGCAGATGAACAAGTCGCTGTTCTCGGCGCTGTGGCTCGAAAAGATGGCGATCTCGATCACCATCGGGCTGATCATCATGGTCGCCGCGCTCAACATCATCGCGTCGCTCGTGCTGCTCGTGATGGAGAAGAGCCGCGACATCGCGATCCTGAAGACGATGGGGAGCTCCGCGGCGAGCATCCGTCGTATCTTCATGCTGCAGGGGCTGATCATCGGGCTGATCGGAACCGGCGGCGGCACGATCGCCGGTGTGACGACCATCGCTCTCCTCGACCGGTACAAATTGATCCACGTGCCGATCGACGTCTACCAGATCTCCTACGTTCCGTTCACGTTGCTGCCGCTCGACCTGCTGTCGGTCGTCATCGCGGCACTGCTGATCTGCTTCGTCGCGACGATCTATCCGTCACGGCAGGCGTCGAAGCTGGATCCCGCCCAGGCGCTTCGTTACCAGTAATGGCTTTGTTAGAAGCGCGCGGCGTCGACAAGTCCTACGTTGTCGGGACGACGAGGCTGCCCGTTTTGCGGCAACTCGATCTCGTCGTCGAGTCCGGTGAAATGATCGCGGTCGTCGGTGCGTCCGGCGTGGGCAAGAGCACGCTGCTGCACGTGCTCGGCGGGCTCGATGCCCTCGACGGCGGCTCGGTGCATCTCGGCGACACGGAGCTCGCGACGATGAAGCCGGACGAACTGACCGCGTTCCGAAACAAGCACGTAGGCTTCGTCTTCCAGTTCCATCACCTGCTGCCCGAATTCACCGCGCTCGAGAACGCGGGCATGCCGATGCGCATTGCACGCCTTCGGTCCGAAGAGCGCGACGCGCGCGCGCGCTTACTCCTCGAGCGCGTCGGTCTCGGCGAGCGGCTTTCGCACAAACCGGGAATGCTGTCGGGAGGGGAGCAGCAGCGCGTGGCAATCGCGCGCGCGCTGGTGATGGAGCCGCGCGTGCTTCTCGCCGACGAGCCGACGGGCGACCTCGACGAGCACACGGCCGAAACGCTTCACGACCTGCTCCGCGAAATGCACCGGGAGCGCGGGCTGACCTCTATTATTGCGACCCATAATCCGCGCCTTTCGGCCGCCTGCGACCGGGTTTTACGCCTCGAAGAGGGGCGGCTGCGAGAAGCGCGCTGATTAGCCCGGCTTGTGGCACAATCCCGGAGCCATTTGCGTATATCCGTTCAACGAGGAGGTCAGTATGAAGCGCCTGGTGCTGTTGGTTCTCGGGGTTCTCCTGGTATCGGGTCCGGCTTTCGCCCAAGAGAAGGCGAAGGCGGACAAGACGATAACCGCAAGCGGGTCCGTCTCGGCCGTGTCACCGAGCTCACTTACCGTGAAGGGCAAGACCGGCGAATGGACCTTCGCCGTCGACAAGTCGACGCACGTGAGCGTGGCCGGCGCGACCAAGAAGACCGCCGCGGCGAAAGAGTCCAAAGAACCGCTCGAGATCACCCAGTACGTGAAGGTCGGCGACTCCGTGACTGTGAAGTATCACGACATGGGAGCGACCAAGCACGCAGCGGACGTCCTCGTGCGCGCGTCCGTTCCCGCGATGCCGAAAAAGAAGTAGTTCCGGCTCCCTGATCGCCGCCGGCAGAGATTCGCGGCGCGTGTCTTCCGGTAAGATGAGGCATGCGCCGCGCGCTCTCCTTCGCCGCGCTCCTGCTCGCCGGATCGTGCGGCGGCGGTTCGCCCGTCTCTCCGACTCCTACCGACACGGGCCCGCGCGCAATCGTTCTCAACAGCGGTCCGTATACCTTCTCTCTTTCCTTCTCGCCGTCCGGCCTGCCTGTGTGTCAGAACAATTTCTGCTTCTCGACTTCGCTGTGCATCGGTACGCCGGCGGCGGTGAGCTCGCAGTACGCCGTCACGCTCACACGTTCAGGCGATGACGCGACGATTACTGTTCCGGGCACCTCCGAACCGCTCGTGCTCACGCTTCACGTCGGAGCGACATCGGTTTCCGGCACGATCGCCGGATCCGCTCGCGATAATTCAGGCGTGACCGTTTCCGTGACGGGTGCTGTCACAGGCGCCGCACCCTCCAACACCGCGATCGCCGTGTCCGGCAACATCGACGGCCAGATGAACGTTCCCGGCGGCAGCTGCTCCAACAACGGCCACGCCTGGTCGCTCGCACCCCGATAATTATTCTGTGATCCGGCGCCCTCTGCTTGTCTGCGCTCTCTGGGAGAGATCGTGACAAGCAGCGTCTAACCAGCCTCGGCCTCCGGTCTCCTGCTAGGATCACCCCATGCGACAGAATATCTCCAGCGGCACGAAGTGGGAACCGCTCGTGGGCTACTCTCGCGCAGTGAAGGTCGGCAGCGTTGTCTACGTGTCCGGGACGACGGCGACGGGGGACGACGGGGCGCTCATGGGGAAGGGGGATGCGCACGCGCAGACGTTACAGGCCCTTGCGAACATTCGGCGCGCGCTCGAGCGCGCCGGCGCATCGATCGATCACGTCGTCCGCACGCGTATCTATGTCACCGATATCGTCCGCGACTGGGAGGCGATCGGACGTGCGCACGGGGAAGTCTTCGGCGCGATCCGTCCGGCGACGGCAATGGTGGAAGTCAGCCGACTTATCGACCCGGACATGCTGGTGGAGATTGAAGCGGATGCCGTCGTTGGCTGAGACGCCGAAGGTACGGCTTTCGCAGCGCTGAAACGCACTGTGCCGCGAAGGCGTCCTACACGGTGGGGGCGGTACGGGGCGAATGCCCTGATGCAATCGGATAACTCTCGTATTTTCCCGTATTTGGCCGTATAATGGCGCCAACCTCCTCATAGGAATCCCGGATGTTCGAACGCTACACAGAACGGGCGCGGCGGGTGCTGTTCTTCGCGCGCTACGAAGCGTCACAGCTCGGCAGCATCTCCATCGAGACCGAGCACCTCCTCCTCGGACTGATCCGCGAGGGCAAGGGGCTTACGAGCCGCATCTTTGCCCGGTCGCATCTGTCCCTGGAATCCATTCGCAAAGAGATCGAAGGACGCACCGTGTTCCGCGAGAAGGTCTCGACCTCGGTCGAGATCCCGTTCAGCGCGGAAACGAAGCGCGTGCTGCAGTTCGCTGCCGAAGAGGCGGATCGGCTGCTGCACAACTACATCGGGACCGAGCACCTGCTGCTCGGCATCCTGCGCGAGGAGCGGTCCGTCGCCGCGACCATCCTCATGGAGAAGGGGATGCGCCTGAACACGGTCCGCGAGGACATCGTGGCGCTCCTGAATGAAAAGACCACGCTGACGCGCGTCAAGGAGACGCCCCTGCTGGCGGAATTCAGCCGCGACCTGACCGAAGCGGCGATGAAAAACCAGCTCGACCCACTCGTCGGCCGTGGCATCGAGCTCGAGCGTGTGCAGCAGGTCCTCTGCCGCCGCACGAAGAACAACGCGGTCCTGATCGGGGAGCCGGGCGTCGGCAAGACCGCGATCGTCGAGGGGCTCGCGCAGAAGGTCGTCTACGGCGACGTCCCGCACTTCCTCGCGGACAAACGGATTCTCGCCCTCGATATTTCGCTGATCGTCGCGGGTACGAAATATCGCGGCCAGTTCGAAGAGCGCCTCAAGGCGATCATGAAGGAGCTGACCGAAAACCCGAACATCATCGTGTTCATCGATGAGCTGCATACGCTCGTCGGCGCGGGTTCGGCCGAAGGCTCGCTGGACGCTGCCAACATCCTCAAACCGGCCCTCTCGCGCGGCGAGATCCGCTGCATCGGCGCGACGACACCGTCGGAGTACAGGAAGTACATCGAGAAGGACCGCTCCCTCGAGCGCCGGTTCCAGGCCGTAAAGGTGGACCCGCCGTCGGAGAAGGAAACGATCGAAGTCCTGATGGGCGTGAAGGACCGCTACGAGAACTTCCATCACGTCGAATACACGAACGACGCGATCGAGGCCGCGGTGTACCAGTCGAACCGCTACATCACGGACCGCTTCCTGCCCGACAAGGCGATCGACCTCGTCGACGAGGCCGGCGCCCGCGCCAAACTGCGCGAGGCGGGCTACTCCAGCGAAGAATTCGGCGAAATCAACCGCAGCATCCGCGTCGCCGTGGAGCAGATGGAGAACGCCGTCTCGGAGAAGAATTTCGAGAAGGCGCAGTTCTACCGCGAGCAGGAAGTCCAGGCGCGCGAGAACCTGCAGTTCGTCCGCGAGAAATTCGACGTCAAGACGAACACCCGCAAGGTGACGGTCGGCAAGAGCGACATCGACGAGGTCGTGTCGAAGTGGACGGGCGTGCCGCTCACCTCTATTAATCAGGACGAGAGCGACAAGCTCCTGCGGATGGAAGAGGCGCTGCACAATCGCGTCATTTCCCAGGACAAGGCGATCGGCGCGCTCTCGCGCGCGATCCGGCGCTCACGCGCGGGCCTGAAAAATCCGAACCGCCCCGTCGGCAGCTTCGTATTCCTCGGTCCGACCGGCGTCGGCAAGACCGAGCTCGCCCGCGCGCTGGCGAACTTCCTCTTCGGCAGCGATCACGCGCTCATTCGCTTCGACATGTCGGAATACATGGAGAAGCACTCGGTATCGAAGCTGATTGGCTCGCCGCCGGGATACGTCGGCCACGAAGAGGGAGGACAGCTCACCGAAAAGGTGAAGCGCAACCCCTACTCCGTCGTCCTGCTCGACGAGATCGAGAAGGCGCATCCGGATCTGTTCAACATCCTGCTGCAGGTGTTCGAAGACGGGCACCTGACGGATGGCCTCGGCAACCGGGTGAACTTCAAGAACACCATCATCATCATGACGTCGAACATCGGCGCCCGCTTCATCCAGAAGAAGGCGTCGCTGGGGTTCCAGTCGACCGAGTCGAGCGTCATCGCGCGCAGCGTCAGTGACATGGTGCTCGGCGAGGTCCGCAAGACCTTCAACCCGGAGTTCATCAACCGCATCGACGAGATCATCGTGTTCGAGGCGCTGTCGGACGACGACCTGCGCACGATCACCAAGCTGCTCGTGCGGCAGTTGAACGACAACCTGGTCGATCGCAAGATCCGGCTCGAGCTCGCGCAGGAAGTGGTCGACTGGGTTATCGAGCAGACCTGCAAGGACCGCTCGTACGGCGCGCGTCCGCTGCGCCGCGCGATCCAGCGCTACATCGAAGATCCGTTGTCCGAGGAACTCATTCGCGGCCAGCTGAAGGGCGGCGACATCGATGTGTATCTTGACGGCGGGTCCCTGTCGTACCGTCCCGCGGGCCAGCCGCAAGAAGGCCGTCGGCTGGTTTGACGCCCGCCTTCGCTCCCATGAACGCGCCGCGAGCTTCGGCGCGCGACTGCCGCCAAGCCGTTAGCTGGCGGCAGTCGTCTAAAATCCAGTAAAATCATCGCTTGGCGTTCCTGCGGCATTCCGCCGCAGGAGCGCCGGCTCCGCCTGCATGCTGAAACTCCGTTGTTTTGTGGCCGCCGCCCTGATTGCGGTGGCGAGCCCGGCCTTCGCTCAGCCCCCTGCTTCCGCGGGCCGAGTGCAGACGGCCACGCCGAAGCCGGCGACCGGCACGCTGCCATTATGCGGCGGGCTCTACCAGATTGGCCCCCCCTCCAAGCTTCCACCAGCGGGATCCGGCCCCGTTGTCTACCAGGTCGGTCCCTGCTTTGAAAAGCAGGGGGGCTCCCCGGTGGTCGATGCGCAGACCTACCTCTATTACATGGAGATGAAGAACCATGTCAGCGTGCCGTCCAGCAACCGCTGGGTGCCGTATGACGACAAGGTCGAGCAGGTCATGCTCGCGGACTTCAAGCGTCTGTGGGCCACGAACTTCCTCGACGACCTCGCTGTCGAGACGCACGACTACGTCTTCTCGAACGGCGGCGTCGGCAAGGTGATCCTCTACAACATGGAGGAGCGCCAGCGCGTGAAGATCGTCGATTACGTCGGCTCGAAGAAGATCGAGACCTCGAAGATCGACGAGGAGCTGAAAAAGAAGGACCTGCAGATCCGGCTCGACTCTTTCATCGACCAGGGGCTCGTGCGGAAGGTCGCCGGCATCGTCCGCAACCTGTATGCCGAGAAGGGTTACGAGTACGCGGAGGTGAAGCCGGAGATCAAGCCGGTGAGCGCCACGTCCAAGACGGTCAACCTGACTTTCCACATCACCGAAGGACCGAAGGTGAAGATCCGCGCGGTGCAGTTCCAGGGGAACAGCGCGATCGGCGATGGAAAGCTCGGCGGCAAGATGAAGGAGAACAAGGCGCCGTCCCCGTGGTTCGGGTGGATCAGCGGCGGCGGCACCTTCAAGGAAGGCAAGTTCGAGGAAGACGCCGACAAGGTCCAGGCCTACTACCGCGAGCGCGGCTATGTGAAGGCGCAGATCGGCCAGCCGCAGCTGAAGATCCTGGAAGACGCGAAGGACGGCCACACGCGCTACGTCGAGCTGCAGATCCCGGTCACCGAAGGGCCGCGCTACAAAATCGGTGAAATCAATTTCGCGGGCAACACAGTCGTGAAGACCGAAGGCCTGCGCCCGCTGTTCAAGATGGAGGCGGGGGACTGGTTCAACGAGAAGAAGATCCGCAAGGGCTTCGAGAAGGCACGCGAAGTCTACGGCAGCGCGGGCTACTTCGAGTTCACCGGCGTGCCGGATTATTCGTTCCCGAACGATCCGGATCCGAACGGTGCCGGTGCCGCGGGTCCTCCTGCTCCTCCTGCGGTTGCCCCTGCGGCTGCTCCTGACGCCGCCCCTGGGGCGGCTCCTGCGGCTGCGCCTGCGGCGCCCGCGGTCAAGCGAGCAGGGGACAAGCCTGTGGTGAACATCACCATGCGGCTCGAGGAAGGCAAGCAGTACTTCATCAACCGCATCGTCTTCGCGGGCAACACGACGACGCGCGACAACGTCATCCGGCGTGAGATTCGGCTGTATGAAGGGGGCGTGTTCAACACCGAGGCGCTGAAATACAGCGTGCGCCGGTTGAACCAGCTTGGGTACTTCAAGCCGCTCGAAGGGGAAGCGATCGACGTGCAGAAGACGCCGAACGCCGAGGCCCAGGTCGACGTGCGCTTGAAGTTCGAAGAGCAGAACCGCAACCAGATCACATTCGGCGCCGGCGTCTCGCAGTACGAGGGCTTCTTCGGGCAGCTCGCGTTCCAGACGTCGAATTTCCTCGGCCGCGGCGAAACGTTCAGCGTCTCAGCGCAGCAGGGCAACCGCGCCAAGAACTACCAGGTTGGATTCACGGAGCCGTTCCTGTTCGATCGTCCGATCACCGCCGGCATCGACGTCTTCAAGCAGGAAATCCAGTACATCGGCCAGTTCACGCAGGCGTCAGCCGGCATGAACACGGTATGGGGCTTCCCCGCGGGCGCCTTCTCGCGGATCTTCGTGAGCTACAGCTACCAGCGGGTGAGGGTGAAAGATCTGAACCCGTACTACTCGCAGGCCGCCAGCCTCGCCAATAACCCGTTCCTGGCCGACACGCTGCTGACGAATCAGGGGGGCGAGCGCCGGATCAGCAAGATTGGCCCGAGCTATCTGTTCAACACGATCGACAACCCGATCTTCCCGACGACGGGCCGCAAGCTGTCGCTCGGCATGGAGCTCGCGGGCCTCGGCGGCAACAGCAAGTTCTACACGGCGAAAAGCGAGGGGATCCTCTATCACGCGATGAATCGCCGCACGTCGGTCGGCATGCGCGCGGCATTCGAGTACATCAGCCCGTACGGCAGCACGACGTCGCTGCCGATCTTCGAGAAGCTGTTCCTCGGCGGCGAGTACAGCATCCGCGGCTTCGACATCCGCAGCGTCGGCCCGCGTGACCTTGGCTCCGGGATCGTGATCGGCGGCAACAAGAGCCTGCTCTTCAACGCCGAGTACCTGATCAACATCGCAGGTCCGGTGCGTCTCGTCCTCTTCGCCGACGCGGGCCAGGTGCGCGACAGCGGTGAGAACTTCAAGTGGCGCGAGGACATCAAGCGGCAAACGACGATCGGGGCGCTGACGCCCGCGGACACGCTGAGCTCGCTCTACGCGGTCAGCGGGTTCGTCAGCACGCTGCAGCCGCGCATCGATGTGATCGGGACGACGCCCGCGTTCAAGAGCTCGACCGGCGCGGAAATTCGGTTTTTCATGCCGGTGTTGAACGTGCCGTTCCGGTTGATCTTCGCGATGAACCCGTCGCGCGGCGGGGTGCTCGACAACAATTTCCAGCCAGAGAAGAGATTCAAGTTCAGGTTCGCAGTCGGTACGACGTTCTAATCAACGAAAGGGCATTTGTTCAATGAGAGTTCTGAAGTCATCGATGATCGTGGCCGCGCTCACGCTGGCGTTGTCCGCTCCCGTGTTTGCGCAGACAACACCTCCCGCAGGCGGCGCGAAGCCGCAGACGCCGGCGCAGCCTCCTGCGACGGCCCCCGCGCAGCCGGCGCTGAAGCCGGCAACTCCGCCCGCGCCGTTCCCGCAGGACGCCAAGTTCGCGTTCATCGACATCAACGCCATTGCCGCGAACTCGGTGTCCGGGAAGGAAGCATCGAAGAAGCTCGCGGGCCTGAATGACAAGAAGCTCGCCGAGATCAACGACAAGAACAAGCAGCTCCAGGCGCTCCAGACGAAGCTGAGCACCGGCGGCCCCGTCCTCAGCGAGAGCGCGCGCGCGCAGCTCGAGAAGGAGATCGACAAGATGCAGCGCGACATCCAGTTCACGCAGCAGAACGCGCAGGCGGAGATGCAGGAGCTGCAGAACGATCTGCAGGGGGAGTTCCAGAAGAAGCTCCTGCCGATCATCGAGGAAGTCGCGAAAGAGAAGGGGCTCCACGCCGTGTTCAGCATCGCCGACTCCGGCGCCGCCTACGTGCACGCGGGCCTGAACATCTCGGACGAAGTCGTCAAGAGGCTGGACGCGAAGAAGTAGCTTCTAATTTGGAAATCTGGAAATGTGGAAATGTGGAAATCTGAGATCTCCACATTAGCGGATTTCCACATTTCCAAATGGTAGACTCGGCCTCAGTGTCCATCGACATCCAATCGTCTTTAGACCGGCTGTGTTACCGGTATCCGTCGCCGTTGGTTGACGCGATCACGGAGCACGAGCCGGGGCGGCGGATCAAGGCCGTCAAGAACGTCACGGTCAATGAGGACTTCTTCCAGGGACACTTTCCCGGCTCGCCGCTGATGCCGGGGGTCTTGATGATCGAGACGCTCGCGCAGGTGGCGACGATCCTGCTCGTCCACGCGCCGGGCGGGCCCGCGATCTCCGGTACCTGGCTCCGCGGCGTGGACAACGCGAAATTCCGCCTGCCGGTCGTCCCGGGCGATCGGCTGACACTGGAAGTGACAATGGGGGCGCGGCGCGGCACGTCAAAGGTAATGCTCGCGCGCGCCAGGGCAGTGGCAAGCATCAACGGGAACGTCGCCGCGGAAGCGGAGCTCGTAATTGGCGTTTCCGCCTTCGCCAAGGCGAAGGCGGACAAGGTGGAGATTCACGCTACGGCCATCGTTCACCCGGGCGCGCAGATTGGCGCCGGCACGGTGATCGGGCCCTACGTCACGATCGGCAAGCGGGTGAAGATCGGCCGCGCCTGCAAGATCGGCGCGTCGTGCGTTATCGACGGGGTCACCGAGATCGGCGATGGCAACGAGATCTTTCCGATGGCATCGATCGGTCTCGTGCCGCAGGATCTCAAGTTCGGCGGCGAGCCGACGCGCGTCGTGATCGGCGATCGCAACGTCATCCGCGAGTTCGTGACCATCCATCGCGGCACGGCCGGCGGCGGCGGGCTCACGTCGATCGGCCACCACAACCTGCTGATGGCCTACACGCACGTCGCGCATGATTGCCACATCGGCAACAACACCATCTTCGGCAACGCCGCGACGCTGGCAGGGCACGTCCTGGTCGAGGACTTCGCCAATATCGGCGCATTTTCCGGCGTGCACCAGTTCTGCCGCGTCGGGAAATACGCCTTCATCGGCGGTTACTCGGTCGTCACGAAGGACGCGCTGCCGTTTGCCAAGACCGTCGGCAACCGCGCGCGCATCTACGGCATCAACACCATCGGCCTGATCCGCCGCGGCTTCACGCAGGATGCGATCACGAAGCTCCGCCGCGCGTACCGGGTCCTCCTGCACGCGAACACCAGCCGCGCGATCACGCAGATCGAGCGCGACCCCACCCTCAAGGGACCCGAAGTCGCCTACGTCGTGGAGTTCATCCGATCTTCGAAGCGCGGTGTGGGGCTCCGCAGGCCGAGCCGGCGCGTGGAGGAAGTTGTCGAGGATTAGGTCCTTTTACTCGAAGGATGCGAAGGAGTCGAAGGAGGGTCGAAGGAGCCATTTCAGAAGTTCGAAGGTCGAAGGAGCCTTCGATTTTCGAACCTTCGAAGCTGTGACGTTTTCCTTCGAATTTCTTCGAGGCCTTCGACTCCTTCGAGTTGAAGCGTTTACTGCGGATGTACGACCGTGATGGTGTAGGTGTAGGGGACGTTGTCGGTCGTGATGTTGCCGTTGTCGTAGATCCGGACGCAGTAGGCGCCGATAGACGATGCGGTGGCGGCGAATTCGAACGCCTGGAGCGCCGCGGGATTGTCGAGCACGGCGGTGCACGTGTTCAGCGTGGTGTTGAACGTGCCGAGACTGAAGCCGACGTTCTTCGTTGCGTCAGGACCGACCGCGGTGAGCGTCGCCTTGATCGAGCCCCCCGTCAGCGTCACGAACGAGTGCGTGGCGCCGCTGGCGGGCCCCACCGTGCCGGTGAACGTCTCGGTGACCGGCGTTGGTGTCGGTGTCGTCCCAGTGGTCGTGTCGCTGCAGGCGCCCACCAGCGCGGCGGTCGCGCACAGCAGGATCCCGCAGGCTGTCCGTCGAAGCATTCCCTCTCCTAACCCAGATGATAGACTTTTAGACTTCCAGTGGCCCGCATCGGTCTGATTGCCGGCAACGGCCGGTTTCCCTTCCTCGCGCTCCAGGGCGCGCGCGGCCTCGGTCACGACGTCACCGTCGTCGCCGTGAGGGAAGAGGCGTTTCCGGAACTCGAAGGGGCGGCCCGTGCGGCCGGGGCCGACCTGCACTGGGTCTCCCTCGGCCATCTTGGTAAGTGTATCAAGATACTGAAGGAGGCCGGCGCCCGGCAGGCGATCATGGCCGGGCAGATCAAGCACGCCAAGATTTTCTCGGGCATCATTCCCGACCTCACGCTGCTGTCGGTCCTGACGAAGCTGCGCGCGAAAAACACGGATGCGCTCATCTCCGCGGTCGCCGAAGTGCTGCGCGGTGAGGGCATCGAGCTGCTGAATTCGACCGCGTTCCTGGAGCCGCTGCTGGCGAAGCCGGGGACGCTCAGCCGCCGCGCTCCATCCGCCGAGGAGCTCGAGGATCTCGCGTTCGGCTATCGCATGGCGGATGCGGTCGCAGCGCTCGACATCGGCCAGACAATCGTCGTGAAAGACAAGGCCGTTGTAGCGGTCGAGGCAATGGAGGGTACCGACGCGGTGATCCGCCGCGCCGGAGAAATCGCGGGCGCGGGCACGCGCGTGGTCAAGGTCGCCAAACCGAAACAGGACATGCGCTTCGATGTGCCCGTCGTCGGCGTCGCGACGATCGATTCGATGAAGGCGATCGGAGCGACGGCGATCTCGATCGACGCGGGGAAGACGCTCATCGTCGACGGGGACAAGTTCTTCGACGCAGCGAACGCTGCCGGACTCGCCGTCATCGGCCGCCCGGAGACGCCGCGTGGCTGATGCGCGACTGCGCGTCGCGGTCATCGGCGTCGGGCACCTCGGGAAACATCATGCGCGCATTCTCGGCGAGCTGGATGGCGCCGAGCTCGTGGCGGTCGTCGATCCGCACGCCGAGCGCGCGACGGCGGCTGCGACTCCATCGGGCGCCAGGACGGTTGCCGATTATCGCGAAGTGATCGACCACGTGGATGCGGTAACGGTCGCCACGCCCACCGAACTGCACCACGAGATCGCGCTGCCCTTTCTGGATCGGGGCATCTCCGTGCTCGTCGAAAAGCCGATCACGCGCACGATCGCGGAAGCTGACGCGCTTCTCGCCGCAGCCGCGGCATCGGGCGCCACGCTCGCCGTTGGCCACACGGAACGCTACAACCCCGCAATCGCGACGGTGATGCCGTTCGTGACGACGCCGAGATTCATTGAGGTGCATCGCCTCGGGGTGTTTCCGGATCGGAGCCTGGACATTGACGTCGTGTTCGACCTGATGATCCACGACCTCGACATCATCCTCGCACTGGTGAAATCCGAGCCGGTCGCGATCGAAGCGGTGGGCGTGCCGGTGCTGACCGACAAGTACGACATCGCGAACGCCCGGCTGCGGTTCGCGACCGGCTGCATCGCGAACGTGACCGCGAGCCGGATCAGCAAGGAGCGCGTCCGCAAGATCCGCTTCTTCCAGCCGGACGCGTACGTGTCGATCGACTATGCGGAGCAGGAAGTCGAGGGCTATCGGCTGCTGCGCCGCGACGGGGAGCGCCCGCAGATTCAGGGAGGCAAGCTGCCGGTCATCCGCGAGGAGCCGTTGAAGCGGGAGCTGCGCGACTTCGTCTGCGCGGTTCGCGAGAAGCGCAAGCCGCTCGTAGACGGCGAAGCCGGTCGCGAGGCGCTCGCGTTGGCGCAGGCGATCGCTGACAAGATGGAGAGTCTTTGAACAGGAGGGCCAGGAGTTCAGAGAACTTAAAGAAAAATCTCCTGGTCTCCTGTAACTCCTGTGACGAAGAGACAAGCGAACAATGTTTAGAGATCTGAACGCTTTCATGCTGGACAAGGACCGCGAGCTGGCGCGGATCAACGAGCCGGTCAGCCCGAACCTCGAGATCTGCGCCGTCACCGACAAGGTCTCGAAGTCGCCAGGCGGCGGGCCCGCGCTGCTGTTCGAGAACCCCGCGGGCTTCGACATGCCTGTCGCTATCAACCTGTATGGGTCGATGAAGCGCATGTGCATGGCGCTGGGCGTCAAGTCGCTCGAGGACCTCGCGCGCGAGATCGAGGAGCTGACCAACCCGAAGATGCCCGCCGGCATGCTCGACACGCTGAAGATGCTGCCGATGCTCGGCCGCCTCAAGGACCTGATGCCGAAGACCGTCAGCAGCGCGCCGTGCCAGGAAGTCGTGAAGAAGGACGGCACGCTCGACGAGATTCCCATCCTTACCTGCTGGCCCGAAGATGGCGGTCCCTACATCACCCTCCCGATGGTGTTCACGAAAGATCCGGAAACCGGCATGCGCAACATCGGCACCTACCGCATGCAGGTGTACGACGGCCGGACGACGGGGATGCACTGGCAGCGGCACAAGGGTGGCGCGCAGCACTACCGGATCGCGGAGCGGATGGGGAAGCGCCTCGACGTGGCGGTCGCGCTCGGCGCCGATCCCGCGCTGCCCTTCGCTGCAACGGCGCCCATGCCCGAAGGACTCGACGAGCTCCTGCTTGCCGGATTCCTTCGCCGCGAGCGCGTGGAGCTGGTGAAATGCGTGACCGTCGATCTCGAAGTACCGGCAACCGCGCAGATCGTGCTCGAGGGGTACGTTGAGCCCGGCGAGCGCCAGCGCGAAGGCCCCTTCGGCGATCACACGGGTTTCTACTCACATCCCGACGACTACCCGGTTTTTCACATCACCTGCGTGACCCACCGGAAGAATCCGATCTACCTGACGACAGTGGTTGGGATTCCGCCGATGGAAGACTACTTCCTCGGGAAGGCGAGCGAGCGCATCTTTCTGCCGCTGATCAAGAAGACCGTGCCGGAAATCGTGGATATGAATTTCCCGGCCGAGGGGATTTTCCACAACATCGTCATCATTTCGATCGACAAACGCTACCCGGGGCACGCGCGCAAGATCATGAACGCCGTCTGGGGTCTCGGGCAGTTGATGTTCTCGAAGGCGATCATCGTCGTGGACAAGGACATCGACGTGCAGAATCTTTCGGAAGTGGCCTGGGTCGTCGGCACGCACATCGATCCCGAGCGCGACATCCAGTTCATGACAGGACCCGTGGACGATCTCGAGGACGCGAGCGATCTCGCCGCCTACGGAAGCAAGATGGGCATCGACGCGACGCGGAAATGGAAGTCGGAGGGCTTCATGCGCCCGTGGCCGACACGCATCCGGACCACCGAGGCCGCCGCACGGAAAGCTGACGAGATCTGGGCGCGAATCCGGCAAGGGTGGAAGGCATGAGCGTCATCTCGATCGAAGACGCCAAGGGAATTCTCGAGGACCGCAACGTCGTCTCGGTCGGCGCGCACGGCGACGAAGAGCGTCGCCGGCGGCACGGCACGAAGACCACTTTTGTCCGCGTCGTCGAGGTCCACACAGAGGCTGTTCCATCCGCGCTGCCTGCATCGGCAAGCGCGGGAGAGATCCGGATCGCAGGCAAGCCTGCCTCCGTCGCGGCCGCGATCGCGAGCGTGAAACAGGCCCGCGCGATGGCGGGCGTGATTCCTGTCAGCGGCTTCTCGCTCGCCGATCTTCTCGAATTGTCCGGCGGTGGCCTCGCGAGTCTCACGGATCTCTCCGCACGCCTCGCGGCCGCGGGGCTTCACCTCGTCTCCGAAGTGCCACTCGATCTGCTCGAATCGCCCGCCGAGGCGATTCGCGCCTCGCGTGACGGAGGACTCGAAGTGCCGCGACTGGTCGTGCGTGGATCGGACGCGACGGATGAAGGAGAAGCTTCGTCACGCCTGCGATTGCTCGCGCTCGCGCGCGACGTCCAGGACGCGGCCGGCGGCATCCGCGCCTTCGCGCCGCTCGCGCGCGTCACCTCGATCGCGCAGCCGTCCACCGGGTACGACGACATCCGGCACATCGCCGTTGCGCGGTTGTTCGTGCACAACATCGACTCGATCCAGGTGGACTGGGCGCTCTACGGCCCGAAGCTCGCGCAGGTCGCGCTTACGATGGGAGCCGATGACGTGGACAGCGTGTCGGCGCTGGAAGGGGATCTCGGCCGGCGCCGCAGTCCGCTCGAAGAGATTCGCGGAAACATCACCGCCGCAGGTCTGCAACCCGTCGAACGCAATGCCCGCTTCGAGCCGCGCTAACGGGCGCGGAATACGCAGATAAGTACCTGATGAAACTGGTTCGGTTGGGTGCGGTGGGCTATCTGAACGCCCGGCCGCTGGTTCATGGACTGGATGCGCGGCGCGATCTCTTCGATGTGCGGTTCGATGTGCCGTCGCGGTGTGCGACGCTGCTGCACGAAGGGGCCACCGACATCGGGATGATTCCATCGATCGAGTATCTGAGGTCGCCGGAACCGTATCGCATCGTCCCGGAGCTTGGGATCGTGTCGGACGGCGACGTTGCGTCGGTCGCGCTCTTCAGCCGCGTGCCGCTCGCACAGGTGCGGCGCATCGGTCTGGACACGAGCTCGCGCACGTCCGCGGGGCTGACGCGCGTGCTGTGCCGCGAGGCGTGGCAGATCGATCCGGAGTTCGTCAACGTGTCACCCGAGGCCGCAGCGAAGGTCGAAGGAATCGACGCCGCGCTGCTCATCGGCGATCCCGCGCTGTTCCTCGATCACGAGTCTGCGGGCCTGCGGAAGATCGATCTGGGCGCTGAATGGACCGCGGCGACCGGCCTGCCGTTCGTCTGGGCCTTCTGGGCGGGCCGCCGCGATGCGATCGGTGCGGCTGCAATCGGCGCATTGCAGGAGGCGAGGGACCACGGAGTGAGGGACTCCGACGACATCGCGCGCGCGTATTGCGGCAGCGAACGCGCGCCCCTCTGCCGCCGCTATTTGAGGGAGAATATCAAGTACCGCCTGGGGAAGCGGGAGACCCAGGGACTACGTCGCTATTACGACCTGGCGGCGAAGCACGGCATCGTGCCGGCAAGCCGCGCCCCAGAGTTCTACTGATGATTGCAGCGATCGTCGACAAGGTTCGTGCGGGCGGACGCGTGAGCGCCGGGGAAGCGCTCGAGCTGTATCACCACGCGCCGCTGCCGCTGCTCGGCGAGCTTGCCGACGGCATCCGTGCGCGGAAGCACCCGGACGGCATCGTCACCTACATCATCGATCGCAACGTCAACTACACGAACGTCTGCGTCGCGCGCTGCAACTTCTGCGCGTTCTATCGGCCGGTCGGATCGGGCGAAGGCTACGTGCTCGGGTTCGACGAGATCTTCAAGAAGATCGACGAGACGATCGCGCTCGGCGGCGGCCAGCTGCTCCTCCAGGGGGGACACAACCCGGACCTGCCGATCGAGTGGTACGAAGATCTCTTCCGCGCGGTGAAGCAGCGCTATCCCGATTTCCGTCTGCACGCACTATCGCCGCCCGAGGTGATTCACCTGACGCGGATGACGAAGTTGTCGGTTCCCGACGTGATCGATCGGCTCATCGCGGCTGGATTGGACAGCATCCCCGGCGGCGGCGCCGAGATCCTCGTCGATCGCGTGCGCAAGCTCCTGAACTGCTACGGCAAGGCCACGGCGGACGAATGGCTCGGCGTCATGCGCGACGCGCACCTGAAAGGGCTGCGCACGACCGCGACGATGATGTACGGGCACGTGGAGATGGTGGAGGAGCGGCTCGAACACATGTTGCGGCTGCGCGAGCTGCAGGATGAGACGGGCGGCTTCACCGCGTTCATCGCGTGGAGTTACCAGCCGGAGCACACCGAGCTGGGTGGCGGTGAAGCAACCGGGATCGAGTACCTGCGCATGCTTGCCCTCGCACGTATCATCCTCGACAACTTCGCGAGCCTGCAGGCGTCGTGGGTAACACAGGGAGGGAAGGTCGGCCAGCTCAGTCTCTCCTACGGCTCGAACGACATGGGCAGCGTGATGATCGAAGAGAACGTCGTCCGCGCCGCCGGCGCCAGCTACTGCATGGACGAAGTCGAGATCGTGCGCAACATCGAGAACGCCGGCTTCGTCGCGAAGCGCCGCAACATGCACTACGACATCCTCGGCGATCCGTACTTCCGCGAACAGGCCGTGCCGCGGCAGCTCGCCCTCGCCACTGCGCGGGCCGAGGGGGACACCAGCCGCCCCGCCGAACTGATCAACTATGCGGCGCGGAGCGCTGCAGAGAAGCGTCAGCGCTCGCGGCGGCAGCCGGCCACAGACTGAACGGCCGACAGACCAAAGAGCCACAGACCAACAAGATACAGATTCAGGCGTGATCACTTATCGAGCGGCTTGGGTTGTGCCGATTGCGCAGCGGCCGATTGCGGGTGGCGTCGTGGGGGTCGACCGTGGCCGTGTGACCGTTGTTGGCGCGTACCACGGCGGCGCGGTGGAGGACCTTGGCAACGTGGCGGTGTTGCCCGGGCTGGTCAATGCGCACACGCATCTCGAGTTGTCCTGGATGCGCGGACAGATTCCGCAGTCCAACTCGATGCCGAAGTGGGCGTCGCAGTTGATGTCGCTGCGGCGCACGGTGTCGCACGAGCCGCCAGAGCCGATTGTCGATGCCGTCCGCGAAGCACGCCTGTCGGGGACGTGCCTGGTGGGCGATGTCACGAACACGTTCGCGACGTTCGATCCGCTGCTCGACAGCGAGCTGTCGGCCGTCTTGTTTCGGGAGCTGCTTGGTTTCTGCGCCCCCGATCCGGAGGGGCTCGTGGCGCAGGTGTCAGGTCAGATCTCAGACCTGACCCCCGTCGAGTGGCTCCGTCCCTGCCTCGTGCCGCACGCGCCGTACTCGGTCTCCCCCGCACTGCTGCAGGCGATCGCGCGCGCGAACTGCGGACGGCCGTACAGCATTCATCTCGGAGAGTCCGCACAGGAGATCGAGTTTCTGCGCGACGGAACAGGGGAGTGGCGCGCGCTGCTCGAGTCGTTCGGTGTGTGGAACCCGTCGTGGACGCCGCCCGCGTGCGGACCGGTGGAGTACCTGGAACGTCTCGGCCTCGTCGATCGGAACCTGCTGGCCGTCCACGGCGTGCGATTCGAGGATGGTGACCTGTCGCGGCTCGCCGCCGCCGGCGCGACGATCGTCGCCTGTCCGCGCAGCAACCGCTGGACGGGCGCAGGGGAGCCGCCGATTGGCCGGTTCTATGCCTCGGGCGTGCGCGTGGCAATCGGTACTGACAGCCTCGCCAGCGTTCAGGATCTGAACCTGTTCGCCGAGCTTGCCGAGATCCGGCGGCTCGCACCCGGAGTGCCCGCCAGGAGCATCCTCGAGAGCGCAACCCTGGCAGGCGCGACCGCCCTCAGGTTCCACTCGGACCTGGGTTCGATCGAGCGAGGAAAGCAGGCACAGCTGCTGGCGGTGCGACTACCGACCGGCGTGACAGACGTGGAAGAATACCTGGTGAGTGGCGTCCGTCCTGAAGACATCGACTGGCTGGATTGGTAGCCGATCGCAGCTGTCTACCGTAAACCGTTTACCGTGAACCGTCTACTGACGTATCTCTCCTTCGTCCGGTTCAGTCACAGCGTGTTTGCGCTGCCGTTTGCGCTGACGGGGGCGCTGCTCGCGGTGCACAAGACACCCTTGTCGGAACGCGATGCTATCTGGCGCCTGGTGTGGATCGTCGTGGCGATGGTCGCGGCCCGGAGCACGGCGATGGGGTTCAATCGCCTCGTCGACGCGAAGTGGGACGCGAAGAATCCGCGGACCGCGATGCGGGAAATACCGCGCGGCGCAATGAGCCGCGGCGAGGCAATCGCATTCATCATCGGTTCCTCAGTTGTGTTCGTATTCGCCGCGTACGAGCTCGGGCGCACGTGCTTCCTTCTGTCGCCCGTCGCGCTCGTCATCGTGTTCTGGTACTCGCTCGCAAAGCGGTTCACGTCGTATACCCAGTTGTTCCTCGCGCTCGCGATGGCTGTCGCTCCCGTGGGCGGGTGGCTTGCCGCCGGCGGTCCCATTGGATCGGTCGAACCGTGGCTGCTCGGCGCGGCAATCGGGACGTGGGTCGGCGGCTTCGACATCCTGTACGCGTGCCAGGACCTTGAATTCGATCGTGCCGCCGGCTTGAAATCCATCCCGGTCCGGTTCGGCGTGCGTCACTCGCTGTTGATGTCCAGAATGATGCACGTCATTGCTGTCGCCTGTCTGGCGGCGCTCGCGCTGGTCACCGATCTCGGGCCGCTGTATCTCGCCGGCGTGGCGCTTGTCGCGGTCCTGCTTGTCTACGAGCAATCGCTGGTCAGCGAAGATGACCTCTCGCAGGTGAAACGCGCGTTCGATCTGAACGGCTACGTCGGGATCCTGTACTTCGCCGCGACGGCAGTATCCATCTATGTGCGCTGAGAAAAAACGCACGTTCGCCTTCGCGATTACGGGGGCCAGCGGCGCCATTTACGCGGTCAGGACGATGGCCGCGCTGCTGGAGCGGGACTGTCATCTCGAGATCGTGATCTCGGATTACGGCCGGCGGCTCCTGCACGACGAGCTCGGCGACGAGGCCAACGTGAATCGTCTGCGCGAATACCTCGTCGGACGATACGGCGAGGCGGCCTCGCGTGGATCCTTCACCGTTCTCAGCAACAAGGATCTCGGCGCGACGATCGCCAGCGGCAGCCACGACTGCGAAGCAATGGCGATCGTGCCATGCTCGATGAAGACGCTGGCGGGCGTCGCGCACGGGCTGTCACGCAACCTCGTGGAGCGCGCCGCGGACGTGATGCTGAAGGAAAAGCGCCGCCTCGTGATCGTTCCGCGCGAGGCTCCGATGAGCCTGCCGCAGTTGAAGAACATGGTCCTCTGCGCGGAAGCCGGCGCGATGATCATGCCGGCGATGCCGGCGTTCTATCAGATGCCGAAGACGCTCGATGATCTTGCCGACTTCATGGCAGGCAAGATCCTGGCCGCGCTCGGGTTCGATCAGACGCTCTATCCCAAGTGGGAAGGATGATCGACAAATCGCCCCAGCGCATCTCGGCGATGTTCGATGCCATCGCCGGACGCTACGATTTCCTCAATCATTTCCTCAGCGCCGGACTCGACAAGCGCTGGCGGACGAAGACGATCCGCGATCTGCACCTGTCGCCAGACGCGCACGTCGTCGATTTGTGTACGGGGACCGCGGATCTGGCGATCGCGGTGATGCACAGCGCGCCCGGCGGCCGCGTGATCGGAGTGGATTTCGCGGGAGCGATGCTGCGGCTGGGATTGGAGAAGCTGCGAGGAAAGGGGCTCGATCGCGCGATTTCACTCGTGCGCGGTGACGCGATGAGGATTCCTGTTCGCGACCGGTGGGCCGACGCGGCCACAATCGGATTCGGGATCCGCAACGTCGCCCGTCCGGAACTGGTGCTGCAGGAACTTGCGCGCGTGATCAAGCCGGGTGGGCGCGTGGCGATCCTCGAATTCGGCGAGCCGTTCGTTCCCGGCATCCGCGAGCTCTATCGGTGGTATTTCAGTTCTGTGCTCCCACGGCTGGGACGGCTCGTGTCGAAGCACGACAGCGCGTACTCCTACCTTCCAGCGTCCGTCGGCGCGTTTCCAACACCCGCTGAGTTCGCCGCCACGATTTCTTCACACGGATTTCGTGACGTCCGTGCCGTCCCGCTGAGCCTCGGCATCGTCTATCTGTACGTGGCGACGCGCGCCTAGCACGCTATAATCGCTAAACCGCTGATGTACTTCGACTTTGAGGATCACAGGCCCGACACGCCGCTGCTCGATCGGCCGCTGACGCGGCTCGAGCAGCTGCTGCTCACGGTGATCGCGTACCTGCTGATCATCATTGGGCTGATCCTCTATCCGCAGCTTCCGTTCGTGAAGGCGGCCGAGGCCGCGCGCCTGGCCAAGCTCGAAGAGCAGCGCCAGAAGCAGCACGACGACCTGCGGGACCGCGCGCAATTCGTGTTCGTCCAGCCCAGGGTCGAAATCGAGACGAAAGTTCCGCCCAAGCTCGCCGAATTGTCGGATCGAACCCGCCGCGCGCAGACGATGGAGCGGGCGCCGGATCCGAAGAACAACATCGCGTACTCGCGCGGAAACTCGGCGGAGAAGATCGTCAGCGACGCTCGAAAGGAACTGACGCAGCCGTCGGATCAACCGAGCAGCCCCGCCAAAGGGGAGAACAGCACGAACGACGGAGCGGCGCAGCAGAATCCGAATGCGCTCGCGCTCCCGACGGCGCCGCAGGCGACCATCGCGCGCAATAATCCGTCGAAGAACCCCGTGCTCGGCGGGCAGTCCACGGGGCTTATCAGCGACGCCATTCGCAACGTGCAGAAGTACTCGCAGGGAGAGTCGCTGCAGAACGTGCAGGGCAATGGCGACTTCGGCCCCTCGATTCAGTTCGACACGAAAGGTGTGGAGTTCGGCCCGTGGCTCCGCCGGTTCATCGCGCAGATCCGCCGCAATTGGTTCGTGCCTTATGCCGCGATGTCGCTGCGCGGCCACGTCGTCCTGACCTTCAAGGTGCACAAGGACGGCAGCATCACGGAGCTGCAGGTGATGCAGCCTTCTGCGATCGACGCGTTCACGAAGTCCGCCTTCAACGCAATCAAACTCTCGAACCCCACTGTTCCGCTGCCGCTGGAATTCCCTGACGAGAACGCGCCGTTCATCGTCACGTTTTATTTCAACGAGACGCCGCCCGGCGGCGGATCGCAGTAGTGCCGACGCGGACGCAGCAGCTCGGCCTCTTCCTCGTGCTGACCGCGCTGGCGCTCTACCTGTTCGTGCGCTCGTGGGCCGGGTGAGCCCGAAGCTCGTCGCGATCGTCGGTCCAACGGCGACAGGGAAGAGCGCTCTCGGCATCGGGCTTGCCGAGCGGTTCAACGGAGAAATCGTCAGCTGCGATTCCACCGCGGTTTATCGAGGCTTCGATATCGGCACCGACAAGGTGCCACTTTCCGAGCAGCGCGGCATCCCTCATCACATGGTCGATGTCGTCGATCCCACTGAAGAGTATTCGGCGGCACGTTATGCGCGCGAAGCGGCCGCGGTCATCCGCGGGATCACAGCGCGCGGACACCTGCCGATTCTCGTCGGCGGGACGGGTTTCTACTACCGCGCGCTCACGCGTGGCCTTTTCGAAGGACCAAGCCGCGATGAGTCACTGCGCCGGCGGCTCGAGCGCGTGGCAGAGCGGCGCGGTTACGAGACGCTCCATCGATGGCTGGCGAAAGTGGACCCTGCGTCCGCGGAACGGATTCAACCGCCCGACGTGAAGCGTATTGTCCGTGCGCTGGAGGTCTGGCTTCTCACCGGGCGTCCGCTGACGGATCACTTCGCCGAGACAGCCTCGCCGCTGCCCGAGTACGAAGTCACGACGTTCGCGCTGCAAATCACGCAGGAAGAAACCGCCGATCGCGTCGCAAGGCGCGTCGATAAGCAATTCCAGGAGGGGCTCCTCGATGAGATCCGCGGCCTGCTCGCGCGCCGAATCCCGGAGACAGCGTTGCCCTTCACCGGCCTCGTCTACCGCCAGGCCCTCGAGCATCTCCACGGCGTGCGCGACGAAGCCGGCACCCGCGAACTGATCGTGCGGGAGAACCGCAAGTACTCGCGCCGCCAGTTGATCTGGTTCAGGAAAGAACCTAACCTACGCTGGCTTGCAGGGCCAGGAGAACGGGGAGAGGTTCTGGAGTTCTGTCGTTCTGAAGTTCTGACGTTCGCCGGTTCTGGTTCGGATGCCCCTTAACCCAACGCGAGTTTTCCTGACCGTCCTCGACAGCGTAGGCGTCGGCGAGTTGCCGGACGCGGACGCGTATGGCGATCGGGGAAGCGATACTCTCGGAAACATCTCGCGGTGCGTGCCCCTGAAGCTGCCGGCGCTGCGCTCGCTGGGGCTGGCGAATGTCGCGAATGTTCAGGGCATGACGCCCGTCGAGACTCCGCTCGGCGCTTACGGCCGCATGGCGGAGCGATCGGCGGGTAAGGATTCGGTGACGGGCCACTGGGAACTGGCGGGCATCATTCTCGAACGCGCATTCCCGACGTTCCCGAACGGCTTCCCGAAAGACGTCATCGCCGAATTCGAACGGCGCATCGGCCGACCGACTATCGGGAATTATGCCGCATCGGGAACGGTGATCATCGACGATCTTGGTCCCGAGCACATGCGCACGGGTCGCCCGATCGTCTACACGTCCGCCGACAGCGTCTTCCAGATCGCCGCCCACGAAGAAATCATTCCTGTTCAGGAGCTCTATCGTATTTGCGAGATCGCGTACGAGCTCATTGGGAAGGGCATGAACGTGGGCCGCGTCATCGCCCGGCCGTTCATCGGCACGCCCGGCGCGTTCACGCGGACGGCGAATCGTCACGACTACGCGCTGACTCCCACAGCGACGACGCTGCTCGATGCGCTGAAGGCCGCGGGCCACACTGTGCACGCCATCGGGAAGATCAAGGATCTCTTTGCCGGACGGGGCATCACGACAGCCGTTCACACGAAGTCCGATGACGAAGGTGTCGACGAGATCGAAAAGGCGATCGAATCTTCCGGACCCGGGCTCGTGTTCACGAACCTGGTGGACTTCGACACGCAGTATGGCCATCGCAATGACGCGGCTGGCTACGCGGCGAATCTGGAGCGCTTCGATACGCGCCTCATGGGTCTGTTGCCCCGGCTTTGCGAACAGGACCTGCTGATCATCACGGCCGACCACGGCAACGACCCGACGACGCCGAGCACCGACCACGCGCGGGAGTACGTGCCGGTGTTCCTCGTCGGCCGCGGCGTCCGCCCAGGCACCGATATCGGAGTGCGCCAGACGTTTGCCGATCTAGGCCAGACCATCGCTGAGGTCTTCGGCGTCGGCCCTCTCGCGCATGGCACGAGCTTCCTGCGCGACATCTTGATTCCGTAGCACGACCGCGGCGCCGCTTCAGGAGTCGTAGTACTCAATCGTTCGCCACTCGACGTTCGATGGCTCGAACTCCGCATCTTTGGTGAATCGGTTCCGCACGATCCGAGCTTTCCAGTTTCCGCGGCCATCGTACTCATACGCCAGCCGGATGTCGTGCCATCGCGTCGTGTCCGCTCCCGTCTGTGGTCGGCCCTCCGCGTCCAGATTCATGTCGCGATTCACGGATGCGGTGAATTCCTCGATTGCATTGCCGCGCTCGTCGTATGAATACGCGGTGCGGTCCTCCGCAAGCAGGCCCATGCGCTGCGTTCTGGAGACCAGGCGGCCCTCGGCGTCGTATTCGTAGGTCGTGCGCATCGTCGCGAACGCCAGCCGCGCCAGCGCCAACAGCTGTTCGCGATCGTCGGCGGACATCTCCGGACCCTCGGGCAGCGCAAGCGGCGCGACGTTCTCCGCTTCCTCCGTCACGACGCGTCCGTCTCCGTCCCGTACCAGCACGATTCGTCGAATCACGGCGCCGCTCGCGTCCTGAAAGAGCGCCTCGCGGGAGAGATCCCGCTCGTCGTATCTGGTCGTGATCGTCGTCGCTCCCGGGGCGCCGTAGCCGAGCGCGCTGCCCTCGATGCCGAACGTCATGGCCGTGTCCCCGAGCGCCGGCGGCAGTACGTGGACGGTCGTTCGACGGCCCTTGTCGTCGTAGCTGCTCGTGTGGGTCGTGTGTTCGACGCCGTCTTCCCCGGTCTCCGTCACGGCCAGCGGGCGGCCGGTTTCGTCGGATGTGTGGACGACCCGGTGCATGATCGGTGCATCGGCCGTCCCGGCCTGCGTCTCGCGCAAGCGGCCGTCCGCGTCGTAGTTGTAGGTCGTCCGGAACACCGAGTCTTCCCTGCCGCGCTGATCGAGCTGGACGACGCGGCGGTCGCGATCGAACGCGACGAACTGGAAGAAGCTGGCCCGCTGCCAGTCATCGGCGGCCGCATCCCATTCGGCAATCTCGCTTCGCAGCGACAGCACGCATCCGCGCAGCGTCCAGTGGCTGGCATCGATCATGGCATTCCCCGCTGATGCAACGATACGCCCTTTGTGATTAACTCTGTCACAACGATGTCAGGGATTTCGATTCGAGAGCAGCTGGAATCGCGCGAGCATCAGATCCTGGCGCCGCAGGCGGCGAAGAGCGATGCGACGAAGGGACGGCTGCGGCCCGAGAACGAAGATCCGATTCGCCCCGCGTTCCAGCGCGACCGGGACCGCATCATCCACTGCAAGGCGTTCCGGCGCCTGAAGCACAAGACGCAGGTCTTCTTCGCGCCCGAGGGCGATCACTACCGCACGCGCCTGACGCACACGCTGGAGGTGTCACAGATCGCCCGCAGTATCGCCAAGGTACTGCGCCTCAACGAGGAGCTGACCGAGGCGATCGCGCTCGGGCACGATCTCGGGCACACGCCGTTCGGACACGCGGGGGAGCGCGTCCTGCAGTCCCTCGTCCCTGGCGGCTTCGAGCACTACGAGCAAAGCCTACGCATCGTCGACGTCCTGGAGAACAACGGGCAGGGGTTGAACTTGACGTGGGAAGTGCGCGACGGCATTGCGCGCCACTCCAAGGGCAAGCACGGCGTTCCCGTCGGCGCCGATCCGGCGCATCGCGCGAGCACCATCGAAGGGCAGATCGCGCGTGTCGCCGACATCATCGCCTACGTGAACCACGACATCGACGACGCGGCGCGTGCGGGGCTCCTCAGCCCAGACGATCTGCCGCGCGAGCGCACCCAGCTCCTCGGCCGCACATCGTCCCAGCGGATAGGGACGATGGTCACTGATGTGGTGATGCGCACGCTGGACGGCGGCCTGTCGGAAGTGCGCATGAGCGACGAGGTGCTCGACGCGACGATCGGCCTCCGCAGCTTTCTGTTCGACGCCGTCTACGAGAACGACGTCGCAACCGCCGAGTTCAAGAAGGCCGCGGGAATTCTTGGCGGCCTGTGGGAGAAAGTGCGCGAAAATCCCGCGGAATTCCTCGACCAGCCGACGATCGAGACCGAGGGGCTCGATGTCGCCGCGAAGGATTTTGTCGCCGGAATGACGGATCGCTACGCGGTGAATCTCTACGAGCAGCTCTTCATTCCGAAGCCGTGGGTGTCGGTGAATCCGTAGTCCGAGGTCCGCGGTTCGAGGTTCGAGGTCCGAGGTCCGACGTCCGATAATCCGTCCTGTAGCTTCCGCCTTTAGGCGGAAGGTCCGCTTAGGCGGAAGGTCCGCTTACACGGAAGACGCGCTGCGCCGCGAACCATCCCAGCGTCAGCACTACGCCCCAGAAGAGCAGCGCGGGCCCCGCGCGGAGAACGAAGAGCACGAGCGACAGCGCGGTGTCCATCACGTTCTCAATCCCGTCAAGTGCGGCGAGGCGAAGACGCGTCCCGAGGGTCAGCGGGCTGTCGGCGCTCTTCCGCTCCTCGCTGATCGTCAGATCGATCGTTGCGTAGGTCACGCGGCGGCCGATGTTCGTCTTCTCGGCGTCGAGCCGCTCGATGTCGAGGCGCACGCGCGCCAGCTCACGCTCCACTTCGAGGACGTCGGATAGCCGTCCGGTGCGGTTGTGCAGGATTTCCGCGAGGCGCTTCTCAGTCGCGCGCGCGTTCGCGAGTCGCGCGTCGAGATCGACGATCTGGTCAGTCACATCTTCAGAGCCCTGCGTATCTTCAATCACTGCGCCGAGCTGCCGCAGGCGCGCGAGGGTATCGGCCAGGCGATCACCGGGCACGCGCAGCCGCGCGACCAGCTGGCGCTGCACTGACGCGTCTCCCGTGACGGTCATCTGATCGACAAATCCTTTCGCGCCGTCGACGACCGATTCCACTTTCGCGCGCGCGCTGGAGACGTCTTTCGCAATCAACCGCAGGGTAGCTGTGCGAATGATCGACGGCGTGCGAACCTGCGCGACCGCTTCCGGGACGGCCGCCGGCAATGAGGCCGTCACGTCACCGCGTCGCGGTGGCGGTGGCGTGCCGGCCAGCCTGCCGACAAAGCCTCCCACTGCTCCGCCGACCGCCTCGCCGCGTGCCTGGTGGCCCGGCTGGTATTGGACCGCTTCGGCGGCTGCGGCAACAGGGCGCGCCTGCTTCGCCGGCGTGAGCATCCGCTTCGCCGACCCTCCGGTCATCGACATCAGGACCAGAACGACCGCGGCGGCGGAGACGGTGAGCGCCGCTGCGCGTGGCTGGCGGATCCATGCTACGAGCACCGCCCAGCTCGCGCGGGGCCCCTCGCGTGCCGTGAGTGACGCAGGGGGGTGTCCGATCGTCCAGGCCTGGGCGTGCCGGGAGATGTCGCGCTGTGCCGCGGCGACCGCCTGGCACTCGCCGCAGGTGGCGAGATGCGCGGCGATCGTTTCGCGCGTGGCGGGCGCGCCTTCACCGTCCAGGTATTCCATGATCTCCTCCGGCGTCGGCGAGTGCTGGTGATTAACGGCGCGCATGGTTGGTCCTCACTGCGTGCGGGGTGGTGCTCTCGAGCGCGGCCTTGAGCGCCATTCGCGCGCGGAACAGCTGGGAGCGGACGCTGTTGAGCGGCGTGCCGCGGACGTCGGCGATTTCCTGGTAGGAGAGCTGCTCGTATTCGCGCAGCATCAGGACCTCGCGGTCTCGCTCGTCCAGAGTCATGATGGCGTCGCGGACCCAGATCGCCGAATCGGGATCCGGATCATCCGTGACGGGATCGACATCGAGCGGCTCGGTCATGCGTTGCTTGAACCGACGCCTGTCAGCCTGCAGCACGTTGTAGGCAATGCCGAACAGGTATGACCTGAACGATCCGCGCTTCTCGTATCGCCGCGCCCCCTCCAGGACGGCGACGAACGTGTCCTGCGCCAGCTCCTCGGCCTTGCCGCCGTCGCGCGTCCGCCGCCGGAAGAACCGCCAGATCGGGTCGCGATAGCGCTCGAACAGCATCTCGAACGCCGTCCGGGATCCGCGCCGAATGTCGAGCATCAGTTGTTCGTCGCTGGTCACATAGCCGCCGTCAACAGGGTAATGTCGCAGCGGCCGAAAAAGTTCCGGGTCGCTGGTGCAGCTTCGCGGCAGGTAGCGTCGACAAGGTCCGCGCCGGCATGCGGCAGCTGAAACCGCTTCGGACGACGTGAATCGATCGGTCGCGACCTCTTCTGCCTAAAAGCGGAAGCTACAGCGAGGCTGGCCCCTGCCCGACAGCGTCAGCGTGAGTCCCCCTGCCCGCTGCCCGACTGCGTAAGTCCCCGTGCCCGACAGCGTGAG
>WNGB01001326.1_pt1 | contig 40465 bp, 42 predicted proteins | sample 5400681 | NCBI WGS metagenome assembly WNGB01 (sample SAMN13153367, study PRJNA577476) | soil metagenome | isolation source: 115 cm soil or saprolite under grassland replicate 2 | place: USA:California | collected 2016-06-15 | reverse complement strand
CCGGCGAAGACGCCGCCGAAACGGCCGACGGGCGTGCGCAGCGGCGAGCAGATCACAACGTCCTCGAGAGCCATGCCTCTCAGCGTAGGAACGACCGATCCATATCCGCCAATACACATTCGCTCATTAATAAGACGCCTGAGATATGAACGCGTAGGCTCGATCCATGGAGCTTCGCCACCTGCGGTACTTCGTCGCCGTCGCCGAAGAGTGCCACTTCGGCCGGGCCGCCGAGCGGCTGCACATCGCCCAGCCGCCGCTGTCCCAGCAGATCAAGCAGCTGGAGAACGAGCTCGGCGTCCAGTTGCTGACCCGGTCGACCCGCAAGGTCGAGCTGACGCCCTCCGGCGAGCGCTACCTCGACCGGGCCCGGGCGATCCTCGCCTCGGTCGACGACGCCGGCGACGAAGCGGCCCGGGTCGCGGCCGGTGAGATCGGGCGGATCGCGATCGGGTTCACCGGCTCCGCGACGTACGAGCTGCTGCCGACGCTCGCCCGCATGCTCGACGACGAGCTCCCCGATCTCGAGCTCGACCTGCGCGGCGAGATGCTGACCCCCGACCAGGTGGCCGCCTTGCGGGACCACACCCTGGACCTCGGCTTCCTGCGGCCACCCGTCCGCGACACCGGGATCGACGTCCGGGTGCTTCGCAAGGAGCCGCTGATCGCCGTACTCCCGAGTGAGCACCGGCTGGCGAGCGAGGAGAAGGCCCGGCTCGCGGACCTGCGGGACGAGCGGTTCATCACCTACCCTTCGCACCACCGGTCGGTCGTCTACGAGGCGGTCTTCGATGCCTGCCAGCGGGCCGGCTTCACGCCGCGCCAGACCCAGGAGGTCGGCGAGACCTCGACCCTGGTGGTGTTCGTCGCGGCCGGGCTCGGGGTCGCGCTGGTCCCCGCCTCGGTCCGGCATCTGAACATCACCGGCGCCGTCTACCTCCCGCTCGCCGGCACCACCGAGGAGGTCGAGCTCGCCGTCGCGACGCGGGCGGACGACGACTCACCGCACGTACGACGCGTGCTCGCGCGAGTCCGCCGGCTGCTCGGCAGCTATCGATGAACTCATATCTGTGAGGTCTCAGTCACAACGAATCTTGTCCTTCACTTGACAAGGTCCGCGGCGTAACACTCGTCCCATCCGGCCACTGACGCCCGGTTGGAACGAGGAGGAGACCACGCGATGACACCGTTCATGCTTGCCGTCCAGTCCTCATCGACGGCGAACCGGCCCCCGAGCCGCAGACCGAGGACACCGCACCGACGACCGTCGCGGTGGCGACCGACACCCAGGTGATCGTTGATCAGGAGGTAGGGCGATGAAGATCTCCGCCGTCGAGGCGATCCCCTACGCGATCCCGTACAAGAAGCCGCTCCGGTTCGCCAGCGGTGAGATCCGCGCCGCCGAGCACGTGCTGGTGCGGGTGCACACCGACGAGGGCCTGACCGGTACGGCGGACGCGCCGCCGCGACCGTTCACGTACGGCGAGACCCAGGTCTCCGTACGATCCGTCGTCACCGACCTGTTCGGTCCGGCGATCGAGGGCCTGTCGGTGCTCGAGCGCGAGGTGGTGCACAGCCGGCTGAACCGGACCGTCGGCAACCCGGTGGCGAAGGCCGCCGTCGACATGGCCATCTGGGACGTGATCGGCCAGGCCCTCGGCGTCTCGGTCACCGAGCTGCTCGGCGGCTACACCGACCGGATGCGGGTCTCGCACATGGTCGGCTTCGCGCCGCCGGGCGAGATGGTCGCCGAGGCCGAGCGGATGCGCGACGTCCACGGGATCACCACGTTCAAGGTGAAGGTCGGCCGGAACCCGTTCACCGACGACGTCGCCGCCTGCCGGGCGCTGCGGGAAGCGCTCGGACCCGACGTCGAGATCTACATCGACGGCAACCGCGGCTGGACCGCCGGCGACGCGGCCCGCGCGCTGCGCCAGCTCGAGGATCTCGACCTGAGCTTCGCCGAGGAGCTCTGCCCCGCCGACGACGTGCTGGGCCGGCGCTGGCTGGTCTCGCAGAGCCGGATCCCGATGTTCGCCGACGAAAGCGTCAGCCGCCCGGGCGAGGTGACCCGCGAGCTGCTCGGCGGAGCGGCCACGGGCATCAGCATCAAGACCTCCCGCACCGGCTTCACCACCAGCCAGCGGCTGGTCGGGCTGTGCGAGGGGCTCGGCGTCGACGTGGTGATCGGCAACCAGATCGACGGCCAGCTGGGCTCGCTGTGCGCGGCGGCGTTCGGGGCGGCGTACCCGATCACCGCGCGCCGGGCCGGCGAGCTGTCGAACTACCTCGACATGACCGACGACCTGCTCGCGGAGCCGCTTGAGATCAAGAACGGCACGCTGCACGTCCGCCAGGGTCCCGGGCTCGGGATCGTGATCGACGACGACAAGCTCACCCGCTACCGCCAGGACACCTGACCAACCGAGGACTTCGGCCCGCAGGGGCCGGCTAACGAAAGAGGTAACAACGATGATCTCCGCACAGGGCCCCGACCAGCTCTCCGAACGCGACGCGAAGGCCGCCGAGACCGGAGCGAACGCGACCCGCTACTTCCAGGAGAAGGCCAAGGCCGGCGGCGCCGTCGACCACGCACGGGTGGCCGCGATCGCCGGCGACGCCCTGACGGCGCTGCACGACGTGATCCGCAAGCACGACGTGACCTACCCCGAGTACGACGCGCTCAAGGGCTGGTTGATCCAGGTCGGCCTCGACGGCGAGTGGCCGCTGTTCCTCGACGTGTTCGTCGAGCACGTGGTCGAGGCGACCGTGAACGCGAACCGGCACGGCAGCAAAGGCAGCATCGAGGGCCCGTTCTACGTCCCCGGCGCGCCGGACCTCGGGTCCGAGGGCACGCTGCCGATGCGCGACGACGAGCCGGGCACTCCGCTCGACTTCGGCGGCCAGGTCCGCAGCGTCTCCGGCGAGCCGTTGCCGGGAGCAACGGTCGAGCTGTGGCACGCGGACGACCTCGGCTTCTACAGCCAGTTCGCGCCGGCGCTGCCGGAGTGGAACCTGCGCGGGGTGTTCACCACCGACGACAGCGGCAGCTTCACCGCGCACACCGTGCAGCCGGCGCCGTACCAGATCCCGCACGACGGCTCGACCGGCAAGCTGATCGAGGCCGCCGGCTGGCACGCATGGCGCCCGGCCCACCTGCACCTCAAGGTGTGCGCGCCCGGGCACCAGCTGGTCACCACCCAGCTGTACTTCTCCGGCGGCGACTACCTCGAGTCCGACATCGCCTCCGCGGTGAAACCGGAGCTGGTGCTCTCCCCGCAGCCCAAGGCCGACGGCTCCGGCAACGAGGTCCGCTATGACTTCGTGCTCGACCCGGCCTGATCCCCGGAGGACGACGTGCTGTTCGCCGTGACCATGGACGTGCAGCTCCCGCGCGACCTCGATCCGGCCCTGCGGGCGGACACCCTCGCGCGGGAGAAGGAGTACTGCCAGGACCTGCAGCGGTCCGGCAAGTGGGTCAGCATTTGGCGGATCGTGGGGAGGTACGCCAATCTCAGCATCTTCGACGTGGCCGACAACGCCGAGCTGCACGACATCCTCTGGAACCTGCCGCTGTTCCCGTACATGACGATCGACGTGACGCCGCTCGCCGTACACCCGTCAGCGCTCTGATCCTCCGCCGAGCCCCGTCGCCGCTCGACGATCATCGCGCCGGACCTGTGGTCGGCACAGGATCGCCGTAGAGCCCTTCGAGAACGACGGCGACGCCGTCGTCGTCGTTCGACGGGCACACCTCGTCGGCCACCGCGAGCACCTCGTCGTGCGCGTTCGCCACCGCGTACGACGTACCCGCCCACGCCAGCATCGGCAGGTCGTTCAGAGAGTCCCCGAACGCGATCGACTCGGCGGCCGACACCCCGTGCGTGGCGGCGAAGTCGGCCAGTGTGGCGGCCTTCGAGACGCCGGTGGCGGAGATCTCCACCAGCTGCTCACCGCCGGAGTGGCTGGCCGTCACCCGGTCGCCGACGACGGCCGACACCCGGGTCAGCAGCACGTCGGAGTGCCACCGCGGGTGCCGGACCAGCAGCTTGGCGGCCGGCTCCGCGAGCAGCTCGGCGATCTCGGCGACCAGGCTGTCGTCCGGCTTCGGCCAGCGGTTCTGGTACGACGGCTCCTGCCCGTAGCGGTCGGGTCGTTCGATCGCGAACTGCACGCCGGGTATCTCCGCCCTGATCGCGGCCGCGATCTCGAGCGCGACGGCGGGCTCGATCAGCCTTGTCCGCAAGGCCTTTCGCGCCGCCACGTCGTACAGAATGGCGCCGTTGGCAACGATCGCGACGCCGTGATCGCCGACCAGGTCGGCCAGGCCGTCCACCCAGCGTGGCGGGCGGGCGGTGACCATCACGAACACGGCTCCGGCGGCCTGTGCGCGGATGACCGCCGCTCTGGTACGGTCCGAGACGGTGCCGTCCGATCGCACCAGGGTGCCGTCGAGGTCCGAGGCGACGAGGCGTGCTACCACCGGGCAACGGTATCCGCCGCCGCGGAGCGCTCCCGCCGGGCCCTCGTGTTCACGTTTGAACAATGTCATCAGACCGTTACGGCAGGATGCTGCAAAGGCAGCAAGTTCCCATGCGCGGGCTTGACCGACCGTGATTTCATTCTCGGGCTAACGGGGAACCAGGGGCGACGTGTGCACGTCGTAGGGCTCGTTCCGGATCGACAGATCCGGTGCGGACCCTCCATCGACGAGATGACGGAATTCGGCGGGAATGTGTAAGAACCACATCACGTCGCATGGCGTCTACGTGGATGGATCTGTTCGTCCCCGAGGCGCGGGACGAAGGGTGGGTCGGCACAAGGAGGATGTCGGCCGATCAAAAAGCGGATCCGTGTGTTCGGACCTGATTCATGGTTCGTTCATGCGGGTCCCGGACCGTTGGGGAGCCACGATGACCGTCACGAGTGCCAGCGTCGAGAGCAGGAGAAGTATCAGGACCAGCACACCGGTCGTCGATTCGTCTCCCGGGGTGGAAGGGGTCATGACCGGATGCACCGCGCGCGCTGACGTGTTCCAGCACCGCCTGCTCGAGGAGCCTCCGACGTCGTCGGCCCCGCGCCGTACGCGGGAGCGCTACGAGCAGCTGGTGCGCGAGGCGAAAGCCGTCTGCGCAGCCTGCCCGATGTTCACGGACTGCCTGTTCAACGCGGTGGTGGAGCACGACGTGACCGGCTTCGTCGCCGGTACGACGGCCACCCAGCGGCGCTCGATGCGCAACCTGCTGGACGTTGACATCCAGGCCGACGACTTCGACCAGCTCGCCGGCGCCCGCGGCACCCGCCGGCCGGTCAGCCACGAGGAGGTGCTGCGGCTCCGCGCGCAGTACCCGAACGACAGCCTCGAGTCGCTCGCGATGCGGCTGGGCTGCTCGCTGTCGACGGTCAAGCGGCACCTGCGGCGCGCCCGTCGCGGCCAGAGCCCGGCGGCGAAGGCGCCCCGGCGGCGGCCGACGATGGACGCCGTCCTGGACGCTTTCGACGCCGTCGTCGAGACCTCGCCCCGGCCGGGAACCAGCACCACTCGCGTCGCCTGATCAGCCCGCCCTCACCTGATCATTCGCCGCATTTCGTGGTTTCCGTGGATAACGGTTTCGCTCATAACGTCGCCACCTGCGGGTGAAGAGAATTCCTCCAGGTGAATAGTTGTGTTCGGAGACTGCGCGGTGACGTAATCCGCGCGCTTATCCACAGCGATCACAGAACGCGACGAATGAACGGAAAGATTGTGGGGACATAACCCGAGCGTTACGGCCCGGGCGTACGGGTGATGCGGTTGGGGCTGGGTTTGTTTCGTGAGACGCCAGAACACCCGGCGCGGGCGGAGCGCGGGCGTCGTCAGAACCAGCGGTTGATTTCGTGGGCGGCGCCGTCCTCGCGGACCGGTTTGGCCACGTCGTCGGCGGCCGCGCGTACCTCGTCCGGGGCGTCCGCCATCGCCACTCCGCGGCCGGCGAACCGGAGCATCTCGATGTCGTTGCGGCCGTCGCCGATCGCCAGCAGGTCGTCGGCGCCCAGGTCCAGCGCGGCCAGCGCCACCTTCAGGCCGGTGCTCTTGTCCACGCCCTCCGGCGCGATGTCCAGCCACGCCGTCCAGCCGACGAAATAGCTGACCCCGTGCAGGCCGAGCCGCTGCGCCAGCTTCACGAAGTCGGCCTCGTCGCTGTCCGGGTCGCGGATGATCAGACGCGTCACCGGCTCCGGGGCAAGATCCTCGTGACTCACGACCCGGATCTCGCCGACCAGGTCACCCTCGGGGAAGTGGCCCGTCACCCGGTGCCCGACACCGTGCTCCTCGACCGCCATCAGCGCCGTCGGGGCGTGCTCGCGGACGGTCGCGATCACGTTCGCGGCGTCGAAGGTGCGCTCGTCCAGGATCTCGCCCGACGAGTACCGGATCGTCCGCGCGCCGTTGCTGCAGACGATGATCCCGTCCGGCAGCTCGAGCTGCTCGGCGACCGGCACGGTGGCGTGCCACGACCGGCCGGTGGACAAGATCACCGGCACCCGCGACGCGGCACGTCGTACCGCGTCCATGACGGGCGCCGTGATCATCTCGTCGCGGTCGAGGAGGGTGCCGTCGATGTCGATCGCGACCGCGCGCGGGCGCCAGTCCGTCATCGAGCGACCGGCTTGAGCTCTTCGCGGCCGCCTAGGTACGGCTGGAGTGCCGCCGGGACCCGGACCGAGCCGTCCGGCTGCTGGTGCGTCTCCAGGATCGCGACGATCCAGCGGGTGGTTGCCAGGGTGCCGTTCAGCGTGGCCACGGGCCGGACGTTGCCCTCGGCATCCTTGTAGCGGATCTTCAGCCGGCGGGCCTGGAAGTCCGTGCAGTTGGACGTCGAGGTGAGCTCGCGGTACTTCTGCTGCGTCGGAACCCAGGCCTCGCAGTCGAACTTCCGCGACGCCGACGTGCCGAGGTCGCCCGCGGCGGTGTCGATGATGCGGTAGCTCAGCTCGACCTTGTCCAGCATCTCCTTCTCCCACTCGAGCAGCCGCTGGTGCTCGGCCGCAGCGTCCTCGATCGTGGTGTAGGAGAACATCTCCACCTTGTCGAACTGGTGGACGCGGATGATCCCGCGAGTGTCCTTTCCGTGCGAGCCGGCCTCACGGCGGTAGCAGCTCGACAGGCCGGCGTACCGCTTCGGGCCGTTGGACAGGTCGAGGATCTCGTCCATGTGGTACCCGGCCAGCGGCACCTCGGACGTGCCGACCAGGTACAGGTCGTCGGCCTCCAGCCGGTACACCTCCGGCGCGTGCGCGCCGAGGAACCCGGTGCCGCCCATCACCTCCGGCTTGACCAGGCTCGGCGTCACCATCGGCGTGAACCCGGCCTCGACCGCCTGGTTGATCGCCAGCTGGAACAGCGCCAGCTGCAGCAGCGCGCCCTGGCCGGTCAGGAAGTAGAACCGGCTGCCGGACACCTTCGCGCCGCGCTCCATGTCGATCGCGCCGAGCAGCTCGCCGAGCTCCAGGTGGTCCCGCGGCTCGAACCCCTCGGCGGCGAAGTCGCGCGGCTTCCCGATCTCGTCGAGCACCACGTAGTCGTCCTCGCCACCGGCCGGCGCCTCGTCCGCGACCAGGTTCGGCAGTCGTGCGGCGAGCTCGTTGAACCGCGCCTCGGCCTCGCCCTGCGCGGCGTCCGCGGCCTTCACCTCGGCCGCCAGCGTCTTCGTACGCTCCAGCAGCGCGGCCCGCTCGTCACCCTGCGCCGACGAGATCTGCCTGCCCAGGCTCTTCTGCTCGGCGCGGAACTTCTCGAAGTTCGCGATACTCGCCCGGCGCGCGGTGTCGGCGGCGAGGATCTCGTCGACCAGGTCCGTACTCTCGCCGCGCTTCACCAAGGAGGCGCGCACCAGGTCCGGGTTCTCACGAAGAAGCTTGGCATCGATCACCCGTCAAAGGGTATCCGCCCCCGCCGATCCCCCCGCCGCCGCATTTCCGGTACGCCGGCCCAGCCCCCACACATCCACCCCTCCGCGGCGTCCACCCGCGCGGCCCGGCACTCCCCTTGCCAACCCGCCGTACCCGACCCGCAACGTAGGTGGAGCGGGCGGGGTTTCAGGTTTGGGGCTTCAGCGGGTCGCTTTCAGGTTGTAGGCTTATGGCATGGGCGGAGCGGTCTTTGTGCTGACGGTGGATCAGCGGGCTAGCCGGAGAGCCGCTGATCTGGTGCCAGCGTTGCTCGGGGAGTTGAATGTGCGGTCCAGGAAGGACGGCCTGCTGCGGAAGTTCGAGCGTACGGCGGGTGACGAGGCGCAGGGGGTGCTGGACGACGCCGGCGCGACCGTCGACGTCGTGACCGAGTTGCTGCGGGCGGACGAGTGGAACGTCGGGCTCGGGATCGGCAGCGTGGTCGAGCCGTTGCCGCGGACTACCCGGGCGGGGCGCGGGGAGGCGTTCGTGTGTGCGCGGGAGGCGGTGACACGGGCGAAGTCGAGCCCGCACCACGTCAACGTCGTCGGCGCCGACCCGTACGCTGCGGAGCAGGTCGAGACCGTGCTCTGGCTGATCGCGCTGGTGCTGCGGCGCCGGAGCGAGCGTGGCTGGGAGGTGGCGGATCTGCTGTCGGCGGGGATGACGCGACGGGACGTGGGCGCGAGGCTGGGGGTCAGCCAGTCGGCGGTGAGCCAGCGGGTCCAGGCGGCCGCCGTGGTCGAGGAGCAACGGGCCCGGTCACTGGCGACGCGACTGCTGGCGAGCGGGAGCGGCCGATGACGGCGTTCGTGCTGGTGGTCACGGGCGCGGGGGTGGTTATGGCGGTGATTGCCTGGCGCTCATCGGAGCCCTCGAGCGTGACGCGATCTTCGCGACCGGGGTCGCCGGATGGCCGGAGGGGCACCTTCGTGAGCGTGTTGTGGGCGGTCACCTGCGCGGGCTTGCAGCTGTCCTGACCTACCGGGCCTGATCACGGACCGCGACCATGGATCGGGGATGATGGGCCTGACGACTACTCGGCGTTGACCTGGAGGGGCCGTGATCCACACGCCAGCGACCCGTGCGGGTCGTACCGGGGTGGCTGTCACGGGCCTGCTGCCGTTCGTGGTCGTCACGGTGCTGGCGCTGACGGGCTGGGGTCCGCTGGACCGGCTCGACCACGCGGTCGCGGACGCGGCGTCGTCGTACGGCGCGGGCAGGCCGGACTGGGTCCGGTTCTGGCAGGTGCTGGGCGCGGTGATATTGCCGTGGTCGTGGCGCGCGGTGGCCGCCGTGGTGGCCGGGTACCTGTGGCGCCGCAGGGCGAAGACGCTGGCCGTCTGGCTGGTGGTGACCGCGGCGGTCGAGCTGGGCGTGGTGCAGCTGGTGAAGTACGCGGTCGGCCGGGACCGTCCGATCGGGCGGTTGGAGGAGGCGGGCAGCCCTGCGTACGTGTCGGGGCACGCGGCGGCGGCGACCGTGATGGCGACCGCGGTGCTGGTGGTGCTGCCGGCGGTGCGCGGCTGGTCGATCCGCTCCAAGGTGCTCGCCTGGGTCGCGGGGACCGTGGTGGTGCTGGTGACGGCGGCGGACCGGGTGCTGCTGGACGTGCACTACGTGTCGGACGTGCTCGGCGGATGGGCGCTCGGGATCGCCGTGGTGACCGCGACGACCGCCGGCTTCGGGCTGCGGCCGCGGGCCCGCCGCCGGCGCAACAACGGCGCCACGCCGCGCGCGGCGGTGATCGTGAACCCGGTCAAGGTCGGTGACGGGCCGGCCTTCCGGCGCAAGGTGGAGCGGGCGCTGGCCAGTCGCGAGTACGCCGAACCGTTGTGGCTGGAGACCACCGGGGACGACGCCGGCCACGCGATGGCGCAGCACGCGATCGACGACCAGGTGGACCTGGTGCTGGTGGCCGGCGGCGACGGCACGGTCCGGGTGGTGTGCGCGGAAATGGCCCGGACCGGTATCCCGGTCGCGGTGGTTCCGGCCGGCACGGGCAACCTGCTGGCCCGCAACCTGGGCATCCCGCTCGACCTCGACGACGCGCTGTACCGGCTGCTGGACGGGCGCGACCGCACCATCGACCTGGTCGAGGTGCACGGCGACAACCTGGACACCGACCGGTTCGCGGTGATGGCCGGGCTCGGCCTGGACGCCGCGATCATCGACGACGCGCCCGCCGACCTGAAGAAGCGGCTCGGCTGGCCCGCCTACCTGGTGTCGGCGATGAAGAACATCAACCACCCGTCGGTGAAGGTGCGGATCACCCTGGACGGCGGCGCCCCGATGTACCAGCGGGCCCGGACCGTTGTCGTCGGCAACGTCGGCAACCTGCAGGCGAACATCCCGCTGATGCCGGACGCGCGCCCCGACGACGGCCTGCTGGACGTGATCGTGATCGCGCCGCGCCGGGTCACGCAGTGGCCGCGGCTGGTCGTCCGGGTGCTCACCCGGCAGCGTCGTACCGACCTTTATCTGCAGCGGTTCACGGCCCGCGAGGTGGTGATCACCGCGACCGAGGACGTGCGCCGCCAGCTCGACGGTGACGCGATCGGGTCCGGTCGCACGATCATGGCCCGGGTCGAGCCCGGCGTGCTGGTGGTCCGGGTGCCGTCCTAGGCGGGGGCTTCCTTGCGAAGGTACTCGATCGCCTCGAGCTCCTCCGGGGACAGCTTGGCGTCGCTGATGTACTCGCGCACGTTCTTGGCGTACGAGCGGGCCGCGGTGCGGCTGTTGATCGATGTCAGCACCACGCCGTTCCCGCTGTCGTCGAGCACGGCCATCGACCAGGACAGGTGCCCGCCCTGGTCGCCGAAGGCGTCGTACCGGACCACCGCGAGATGCCGCAGCGCGTTCCCCAGGTCGCCGCGCAGCGACGCGACCTCCTCGCGGAGCCTGGCGATGTCCGCCCGCGCCGGCGGCGACTGCCGGGCCGGTTGAGCCGGCGGATTCGGCGCCCGCTCCGGGCGGCGCCTCAGCGCCACGAACGAGGTCGTGAGCGAGACCGCCGCGACGGCCAGCGCCGCGATTGCAAGTGGGTCCATCTACATCCGCCCGTCCCGTAGGCGCTGCAGCCAGCGTCCGGCGTCAGTGAAGTCTGCGTCGCTGGTGCCCGGCCGTACCGTGGCCGGGGTCGCGTCCGCACGCGGGTACGACCCGAGGAAGCGTACGTCGGCGCAAACCCGGCGCAGCCCCATCAGGGCCTCACCGACCCGCGCGTCCGCGATGTGCCCCTCGGCGTCGACCGAGAAACAGTACTTGCCCATCGCCTGTCCGGTCGGGCGCGACTCCAGCCGGGTCAGGTTGACGCCGCGGACCGCGAACTCGTCCAGCACCTCCATCAGCGCCCCTGGGTGGTCGTCCCGGATGAACGCGACCAGGCTGGTCTTGTCCGCCCCGGTCGGGCTCGACGGCGGCGCCGGGCGGGACACGAGCACGAACCGCGTGACCGCGTCCGGGTTTTCCGCGATGTTCCGCGCGAGCTGGGTGAGCCGGTAGCGCTCGGCGGCGACGGGTGCCGCGATGGCGGCGTCGTACGGCGATCCCGCATCGGCGACTAGTACCGCGGCAGCAGCCGTGGAGGCGGCCTTGGCGATGTTCGCGTCCGGCAGGTGCCGGCGTAGCCAGCCGCGGCACTGCGCCTCGGCGTGCGGGTGCGTGACGACCCGCTTGACCTGGTCGAGCGTCGTACCGGCCCTGGCGAGCAGCGCGAACTGCACCGGCAGCAGGAGCTCCCGGGTGATCAGCAGCGGCTCGCCGAGCGCCAGCTCGTCCAGCGTGACCGGCACCGATCCCTCGACCGAGTTCTCGATCGGGACCAGGGCGCCGTCCGCGTCACCGTTGCGTACGGCGTCCAGCGCGGTGTTGACGGTGGAGTACGGCTGGAGCTCCGCGCGGCTCGCCGCCGGCAGCGTTCGCAACGCGGCCTCGGTGAACGTCCCCTCCGGTCCGAGGTACGCGTAACGAGCTGGCGGAACTCCTGGCACGGCCATCAGCCTAATGTCAACCCTTACCTCCCGTGGCATGTGGCCCGAAGACCACCCGATCCGGCCGCGGGCTAGGGTCTGGTCGTGACGCATGCTCCGACTCCCGCCGGCGACGGCATCCACGACCTGGGGTACGCGCGCCTCGACACCGACCGGGCGCAGCGGACCGGCGACGCCGAGGTGGTGTACGGCGCTGGGAAGACGCCCGCGCAGGTGGTCGAACTGCTGACGGCGCTGCGTATCCATCACCCCGAGCACGCCGCGCTGGCGACCCGGCTGAGCACCGAGGCACTCGCCGCGGTCGGGGCCGCGCTGCCGGACGCCGTACTCGACGAGGTCGGGCGGACCGCGGTGCTCGGCACGCCGCCTTCGGCGCGCGGGACGGTGATGGTGGTGTCCGCCGGCACGTCCGACGCGCCGGTGGCGGCGGAGGCGGCGACGACGGCGCGGGTGTTCGGCGCCGGGGTGGAGCTGATCACGGACGTCGGAGTGGCCGGGCTGCACCGGGTGATGGGCGTGCGCGATCGCCTCGCGGCGGCCGACTGCCTGATCGTGGTGGCCGGGATGGAGGGCGCGCTGCCGAGCGTGATCGGCGGGCTCACCGGGGTGCCGCTGGTCGCGGTGCCGACCTCAGTCGGGTACGGCGCATCGTTCGGCGGGATCGCGGCCCTGCTGGCGATGCTGAACTCGTGCGCGCCCGGCGTGACCGTGGTCAACATCGACAACGGGTTCGGCGCGGGAGTGTTCGCCGCCCGGGTCGCGCGGCAGACGGCGCGAGGTGCCCGGTGACACTCGCCTGGATCGACTGTGCCGCCGGCGCCTCCGGCGACATGCTGCTCGGCGCGTTCGTCGACGCCGGCGCGGACCTGGACGCGGTGAACGCCGCGGTCGCGGCCGTCGACCGGTCCCTGTCGGTCACGGTGGAGCGCACGTCACGACACCAGATCGCCGCGACCAAGGCGACCGTCCGGGTCCACGGCGACCCGCACCCAGAACACGCCGCCGCCCTGTCACCCGACTACACCCACAGCCACGAGCATGGCGCCGGACCCCACGCGCACGGCGGGCACGGCGCGCACGGCGGGCACGGCGACATCGGTGGCGGCAGGCAAGGCGAGGCGGGCTCGGGAGGGGCGCGCCGCCATGAGCCGACGCGGGCGTGGCGCGAGGTGCGCGAGCTGATCGCGGGCGCGGCGCTCGAGCCGGCGGTGCGGGAGCGGGCGCTGGACGTGTTCGCCAGGCTGGCCCGCGCGGAGGCGAAGGCGCACGGCGTCGAGCCCGAGCAGGTGCACTTCCACGAGGTCGGCGCGCTGGACGCGATCGCCGACATCGTGGGCGTCGCCGCCGCCGTGCACTCGCTGGCGGTCTCGCGCGTGGTCGTCTCGACCGTGGTGCTCGGCGGCGGCTCGCAGGTGCGCGGCCAGCACGGCGGCATCCCGGTCCCCGGCCCGGCCGTCTTGTCGATACTGGCCGAGGCGGGTGCGCCGGTGACCGGTGGCCGGGCGCCGTACGAGATGACCACCCCGACCGGAGCCGCGCTGCTGGCCTCACTGGCGGACGAGTTCGGCCCGCTCCCGCCGATGCGGATCACCGAGACCGGCGTCGGCGCCGGCGGGCGGAGCCCGGTCGAGGTCCCGAATGTGCTCCGCGTCGTGCTCGGGGAATCTGTTGCCGGTGGCAATGACCGGGACGTGGTCTACGAGACGAACGTGGACGACCTGGACCCGCGGATCTGGCCAGCGGTGCTGGCCACGTTGCTGGAGGCCGGCGCCTCCGACGCCTGGCTGACGCCGATCCTGATGAAGAAGGGCCGGCCCGCGTACACACTGTCGGTCCTGACCACGCCGTCCCACGCGGACGCCGTACGGCGCGTCGTCTTCGCGGAGACCTCCGCGATCGGCCTGCGCGAGACGCCCATCGTCAAGCATGCCGCCGCGCGCGAGTTCCGCACCGTCGAGGTCGACGGGCGCCCGATCTCGGTGAAGATCGCGACGTACGACGGCCACGTGGTCAACGTGCAACCCGAGTACGACGACGTCGTCGCGGCCGCCGTTGAGCTGGATCGCCCGGTCAAAGCCGTACTGGCCGCCGCCGTCGCCGCCAGCAACGACCTCTGGAAGTAACCCACGCGGCTCCTACCAGCTCGTCCGGCCGAGCACGACCTGGGCTCAACCGCAGAGACCTCGGAGGAAGAGCCCTCGAACCCATATAGGAATCGATAAGCACATATAGGAATCCACATACCGATGGCGGTTCTTATGTACGTTTGCGACCTGTCCCCCCTGAACTCACACCGGAGCTACGCGCTGTTCCCGGTGGCGACGGGCTTCCGGGGCGGTGGCGTCGGCGCCTCGCGGCGGCGCGGCCAGTCGTAGGGCCACCACTTGGCGCCGCGGCGGCGGGCCCAGACGATCAGCGCGACCAGCAGGACGGTCTCGACGAGCGGGCAGACGCTGTCGCGCAGCCGGCTGCTGACGAAGTCCAGCGACGGGGACATGTCGATCGCACGCCGGTCCCGGCCGGGCACGTAGGCCACCGCCAGCATCGCCGTACGCACGACCATCAGCGTGTCCACCCGGGACGCCACCACCATCGCGAGGGCGACCCAGGCGGTCAGGTCGTACCAGGCCAGCGTGTACATCGAGGTGAGCAGCCAGGCGATCGCGTAGATCGCGGTGTAGCGCACCGCGTCCGGCGTCACGTCGTCCTCGGAGCCCTTCTCCACAAGGGCTTTCGGGAACACCTGGCAGAGCAGGATGCCGACCACGATCAGCCCCGCCCAGGCGGCGACGCCGACGATCGTGCGCGCCGCAACATTCGGCATCACCAGGTCGAGCAGCAGGTAGAGGACCTTGTGCGGCGTGCCCGTCGAGATGAACGAGGTCTGCGACCGGGCCTGCTGGAACGCGCGGAGCCCGACGAAGGCGTACAGCACCACCATCGTGCCGCCGGCGCCAACGCACAGCTGCAGAATCTTGCGCGGGTTGCCGCGCAGCGCCCACAGCATCGCCACCCCGACCAGCCCGATCGACAGCTTCGAGCAGCCGGCCATGCCGAGCAGGATCCCGGCCAGGAACACGTTCCGGCGCAGCGCGAGCAGCGCCAGCACCGCGAACATCACCGCGATCGACTCGTTGTGCGCGCCGGCGATCACGGCCCAGATCAGCAATGGGTTGGCCAGGGTCAGCAGCACCAGCCGGCGGCGGCGCTCCAGGTCCGGCCCGACCAGCCGCAGCGCGACCAGCGCGGCGATCACGAAGGCGAGCGCGACCGACAGCTGCAGCAGCCAGACCGTGAGCTGCACCGAGTCGCCGGCGATCTTCGAGGCCAGCCACTGCACGCCGGTCACGATCGGCCCGTAGATGCTGTACGCGTTCTGCCACGGCCGCTCGGTCGCCACGATCACCGGGTCGAACCCGAGCCGGATGATGTCCGCCGGGGTGGTCTCGTACGGGTTGCCGCCGGTCGCCGCGATCCGCCCGTACGCCGCGTGGATCAGCACGTCCCCGGACGCCATCGGCGGCACCATGATCACCGCCGCGACACTTCCGATGCCGAGGGCAACGAGTCGCTTCAGCCGCGGCGCCCAGCCCCGCTTCAACGCGGTCAGCACCTGCTGCACGCCGACCGCGCCGACCACGATCGCCGCCAGCACCGGCAGCGTCGCGGCCCAGCTTCCCGGGTGCGCGTCGAACCAGTACGACGGCAGCCACGGGTTCCGGTTCGGCAGCGTGAGCACCACGACGGACGGCCCTAGCAGGCCGGTGAACACGATCAACCCGATGGAGACCAGGTAGCAGGTGATCCCGATGCGGCCGGCCCGTCGCGCGGCCGGCGAAGTCTGAACGGTCATCGCGCGTCCCGGTTTCGCAGCGCGGCGACCAGCGCGCCGCGGCGGGCCAGTGCCTGCCCGACGTGCAGGAACTGCCGCCCGCGGTGCAGCTGGCCGCATAGATCGGTGCCGGTCGCGCGGTGCCTGACCTCGATCGGCACCTCGGTGATCCGGAATCCCCGGCGGCCAAGATCGATACTCAGCGCCGTCTCGACGCCGAACCCGCCCGCCAGTGGCAGCGCGGCGTCGTACGCCTCCCTGGTCAGGCAACGCTGGCCCGACAGCGGCTGCTCCGGGGTCCAGCCGGTGGCGGCGTGGATGCCCTGCCTGGCCAGCCGTACGACGAACCCGTGGCCGCCGGCCTTGCTCCCGTCCGGCCGGACCTGGCGCGGCAGCACCCCGATCGTCATGTCCGCGTCGCCGTCGAGCACCGGGCCGACCAGTGGCTCGGCGCCGGTCGCCGTCTCGCCGAGATCGGCGTCCAGGAACAGCAGGTGCCGCGGCCCGGCCTCCGCGTCGCGCTCGGCCGCCGCCGCCGCTCCGGTCTCCATAGCCGCCGCCTTCCCCCTGTTCCGCTCATGCCGTACGACGATCGCGCCGGCCCCCTCGGCGGCCCTCGTCGTACCGTCGGTGGACCCGTCGTCAACCACCACGACCAGGTCCACGCCGGCGATCCGCCCGGCTGCCGTGACGGTAGCAGCGATCCGTTCCACCTCGTCCTTCGCCGGGATCACGCACGCCACCCCCCGCCGGCCCGCAGGCTGCCCGGCCTTCTCCACACGCGGCTCGCCCGCCGGCTCATTACCCGACACAGCACGCCAGCCTAATTCCTCCCCGTCCCACTGAACCCCCCGCACACCCATCCCACTCACCTTGCCCACACGCAGGCGCCTTTCGACCCCCCTTGCCGACACGCCGCGATCAGCCCACTTACCTTGTCGGCGCGCCGCGGCCCGACACCCCAGGCGGCGTGCCTGCAAGCGGAGTCCACCCCGCCGCGGCGTGCCTGCAAGGGGAGTCGCGAAGGCGACGGCGCGTTGGCAAGGCAAGTCGAGCCGGCGACGGCGTGCCGGCAAGGTAAGTGGATGGCCCGCTGGGCGCCGTCGCAAACCTGCCGGTCAGGCGGCGAGCCGGAGACTGGCCTGGAGTCTGTCGTACAGGGCATCCGGGCGGGGGATGACGTCGTCCCAGACCGCGCGATGGAACGTGTAGCCCTCGCGGCGGATCCAGTCCTCGCGGCGCTTCTCGGCGAAGAGGTCGTCCTGGTCCTGGTACTTCAGCTTCCCGTCGACCTCGAGGACGATGCGCTGCGCCGGCCAGCAGAAGTCGACGCGATACGGCCCGATCTGATACTGCAAGTCGGGTACGGCGAACCCGCCGCGCATCAGGGCCAGCCGCGTCAACGACTCGAGTGGGCTCTCCGCACGGGCATCGCAGAACGGCAGATTGCGCCGCGCACGCCGAATGCCGGGAGACCGGGCGCAGTCGGCGAGTGCGCGATCGAGGTCGACCGGGTCCATTCCGGCGCGGAGCGCGGAGTCACCCGCCACCACGACGACCTTCTCGTCACGCCACCGGGCGATGTCGACCAGCGACCGCGCGAGCGTCGTCGCGCGCCAGCCGCCGACCAACGTCAGGTGCGAGTCGGGTAGCCGGGCGACGCGCGCACGGGTGGTCCGCGACAGGCGTCCGTGGCCGTTGAGGAACGACGGCCGGACGACGATCGGCATCGTCGGAACAGGACCGAACATGTCGATCCCGTGCAGGGCGGCGGACGACGGCCCCGAGGCCACGGCGTCCCCGCCGGCCGCGGCGAGCGCAGCGCGAACGTCCAGCGCGTGCCGCTTCCACCTCTCACTGGCGACGGACGCGAGAAACTCGGGCGTCGTGTACGCGCCGTAGCGCACTACCGCGATCCGTCCCGCCTGCAGCGCACGTTGCACCCCACCGGACGAGAGTCCGGCAGCATCCAGATCGGCACGGGTCAAGATCCCGCCGCGCCTGACCGCCCGTTCGTGAAGCTCGGAATTGTCCATGCTGTAAGCAAACGGCCGATCACCCCCGGCTCTGGGCCGAATCCCTGCGCTGTGGACAACCCAGGCCTGTCCCACCGCTGTGCACGAAAACCGGCCACAGCAACCCGGCGCAGCAAGCAACCCGCGTCCGGCGACCCTGAACCTGCCCGACCCGGTCGACTTCCCTTGCCAACTCGCCGTACATCTAGCAAGTCAACTTGCAGACCCGCCGCGCCAGCGGCCCCCGTACGGCGTGCCCGCAAGGTAAGAGGGACCCGCGCGGCGCGCCTGCAAGGTGAGTGGGAGCCGCCCTGGCGCGGTCCACTTGCCTTGCCAACTCGCCGTACAGGCGGCAAGCCAACTTGCAGACTCGCCGGGCGGGCGGCGCTTGTACGGCGTGCCCGCAAGGTGAGTGGGTTCTGCGCGGAGTGCCGGCAAGGTAGGTGGGGGCCGTGCGACGTGCCGGCGAGGTGAGCGGGGGCCGGGTGCGTCTGGGAGGTGGGTGGGGTTTGGTGGGGTGTGTGGGGAAGGTGGGGGCGGCGGTGGTGTTGAGGATAGCGCGCGATTGTCGGACAATCAGACAGCGTCTAGGATCGTCGTCGAGGGCTTAGCGTTGGGTGGGGGCGGCGAGAGGATGGGTGCTGTGGTGCAGGCGTACGGCGTGGACAGTGAGGTCGGGCCGCTGCGGACGGTCATGCTGCACCGGCCCGGGAACGAGCTGCGGCGGCTGACGCCGCGGAACAACGACAAGCTGCTGTTCGACGGGATCCCGTGGGTCGGGCGAGCGCAGGACGAGCACGACGCGTTCGCGCAGGCGCTCCGGGACCGCGGCGTCGAGGTGCTGTACCTCGGGGAGCTGCTCGCGGAGGCGCTGAACGGCGCCGACGCGCGGGCCCGGGCGGTGTCGGACGCGACCGAGGACCTGCGACTGGGCGACACGCTGCGGACGTACCTGAGCGAGCACCTGCGCGACCTCACGCCGCGGGAGCTGGCCGAGACGCTGATGGCCGGTGTGCGCAACGACGAGGTGCGGGCCGGGGGGCTGGTGACGTCGCTGCTGGCGCACGAGGACTTCCTGATCGACCCGCTGCCTAACCTGCTGTTCACCCGCGACTCGAGCGTCTGGATCCGCGACACCGTGGCGGTCACGTCGCTGGCGATGCCGGCACGGGCCCGGGAGACCCAGCTGACGGACCTGATCTACGTGCACCACCCGCGCTTCGCCGGCGTGGAGCGGGTGTACGACCACACCCTTGAGCACGTCGAGGGCGGCGACGTGCTCGCGCTCGGGCCGGGGGTGCTGGCGGTCGGGGTCGGTGAGCGTACGACGCCGGCGGGGGTGGAGCGGCTCGCGCGGCGGGTCTTCGACCGGGGGCTGGTGCACACCGTGCTGGCGGTGCCGATCGCGCAGCAGCGCGCCACGATGCACCTGGACACGGTGTGCACGATGGTCGACGTCGACGCCGTGCTGATGTACCCGAACGTCGCGGAGGATCTGCGCGCCGTCGCGGTGACGGCTACGGACGGTGGCGAACACCTGCACGTCGCGGAGCCCGAGCCGTTCCTGGTCGCGGCGGCGAAGGCGCTGCGGATCGACACCCTGCAGCGGATCGACACCGGCCTCGACCCGGTCACCGCCGAGCGCGAGCAATGGGACGACGGCAACAACACGCTGGCCCTCGCGCCGCGGGTCTGCATCGCCTACGAGCGCACCGTGGAGACGAACACCCGCCTGGAGGAGGCCGGTATCGAGCTGATCCAGATCGCCGGGTCCGAGCTCGGTTCCGGCCGCGGCGGACCCCGCTGCATGTCGTGTCCGGTATCCCGGGAGCCGCTCGACACGCGCTCTGAAAACTAGGACTTGTTGGCGACAGCCACTCTGAGTATTCTTCAGCCAGGCCCAGGCCCTGTTGCTCCCCCGTCAGCAGGACTTGGGCCGTCCACTTGATCAGAGGCGAGGACCATCGCGGTCCTCGCCTCTGACGGTTTCAGCGAATGGTGAGCTGGCGGTTCGCCAGTCCGGCCCGGGCGGCGCGCTCCTCGGCGGCGAGCGGCGTGGTGGCGGCGAGCGCCTCGCCGATCGCGGCCTCGAACTCCGCGGCCGGCTTCTCCAGCGCCTCGGCCTCCAGATCGGCCGGCAACTCCCACACCGGAGCGAGCACGCCGAGCGCCCGGAACGAGCCGATCAGCCGGGTCCCGTCACCGAGCCCGGAACGACCCGCGGCGTGCAGCCGGGCCAGGCCGTCGAGCAGCGCGTCCTCGGCGTGCGGCATCACCCAGCGCAGGAACCGGCGGTTGCCCATCTCGGTCCAGTACGCCGCCTCCACCGAGCTGAGCCGCACCGTCGGGTCGGCCGCGGCGTTCGCCCGCTCCAGGCCCGCGGCGATCTCGCCGTTCGGATCCTCGACACCCTCGGCGACCCAGAAGTCGAAGCCCTCGTGCACCACCGGTTCCAGCGCCGCCGATACGTCGACGAGGTCCTGCAGCCGCGGCCCGTCGGTACGCAGGTCCGGGACCAGCACCGGGTTCCCCGGCTCGGTGGTCAGCGCCGCGGTCAGCACGTGCCCGAGGTCGCGCGCCGGATCACCCGTGGACGTGTGCACCTGCAGCCCGAGCCAGATCGCCCCGTCGTCGCGGACCAGCCCCGGCATCGCCATCGGCAGCAGCGTGCACACCGTGATGTCGCGGCCCTCGAAGTCGCCGGTGCCGTGCAGCACCGCGCTCGCGGCCGGCACCACCTCACGGAACGCGATCAGGTCACACTCGCCCGGCAGCCCCTCGAACGGCCGCGCGACGAACACGTCGGCGGCCTGCGCGCGGTCCCGCCCGTGGCACTGCTTGAACCGCTTGCCGGACCCGCACGGGCACGGCTCCCGCGGCCCGACGTCCGCAAGGTCGGCGGGATCCAGTACGGCGGTCGTGGCGGCAGCGGTGTTGCGGCGCGACTTCTTTCCCATGCGGCGCAGTCTCCCAAACTCCGCGCCGATCCGCGGTATCGGGTTCCCGCAGTCCTGGTACGACGTTCGCCCGGCGTCACGGCGAAGGCGCGGCGGCTACCGGCGCCGGACAGGCCGGGCGCGACGGCTCAGCGGGTCAGCGGGTCAGCGGGTCAGCGGGTCAGAACGGCGTACACGGTGCGGGCGCGGTCGTCGAGGCGCACGCCCCAGTTCGAGGTGAGCACGGTGACGATCGCCAGGCCGCGGCCGCCGATGGACTCGGGGTGGGTGGTGGTGACCTGGTGCGGCTCGGTGCTGCCGCGCCCGTCGGTTACCTCCAGGTAGATGTGCCCGCGGTCGAGTCCCCAGCCGACGTCGAGGTCGCCGTCCGCGAGCGGCGGGGCGTGCCGGATCGCGTTCGAGATCAGCTCGGTGAGTACCAGCCTGGCGTCGTGCCGGCGCTCCGGCTCCACGTCGAACCGCTGCAGGTAGGCGTCGAGGGCGCGTCGCGCGGTACCGACTGCCGACACCTCGTGTGGCAACGTCAGACCCGCGGACCGCACGCGTCGCGGCAGGGTCGCGGATGACACGCAGGGGCTCCTCTGGGGGTTATGACTTCCATCGGATTTCTGCCCCGGACAGGCCCCGTGAAAACCCACCCGCGGAGATCTGTGACAGATGCAACGAAATCGACATACGCATCGGATTGCCATGTTTACAAGGCGAATCCAGACGTACAAAGCCCTTAACCGTGCGGCATCGCGAGACTGCGGCGTGTGATTACGGAACCTTCAAGTGCTGTTTAGCCCCGAAGTGCGGCGAGTGCCGTCTCCGGGCGGTCGGTGATGATCGTGTCCACGCCGGTGCGGTGGCAGTGCTCGATGTCCTCGAGGTGGTTGACCGTCCAGACGTGCACCTGGTGGCCGTGACCGTGCACGCGGGCGACGTACTCCGGGTGGGCCGTGACGATCTCCAGGCTCGGGCCGGCGATCGACACACCCGTCGGCAGCGACCCGTCCCGGAACCGCAGCGGCACCCGGTCCATCAGCAGCACCGTGCGCAGCTCCGGCGCCAGCGCGCGCATCCGGCGCAGCGACAGCCAGGAGAAGCTCATCACCCGGGCCGGTGACTCCTCACCGAGCCGCGGCTTCGCCCAGCCGAACCGGTCCAGGGTCTCGATCAGCCGCCGCTCGACCAGCCCGGCGTACCGGGTCGGGTGCTTGGTCTCGATCGCCAGCTCGAGCCGGCGGCCGCAGTCGCGGACCATCGCCAGCAGCCGCTCCAGGGTGAGCACCGTGAGCTGGTCGGCGTCCGGCAGCTCCGCCTCGTCGTCGAGCTCGGCCCAGGGGTTCTTCCAGGACCCCCAGTCGAGCTCCTGGAGCTCCTCCAGGCTCATCGTGGAGAGCACGCCGCTCCCGTTCGACGTCCGCTCGATCCGGCGGTCGTGCACGCAGACGAGATGCCCGTCCGCGGTCAGCCGTACGTCGCACTCGAGGCCGTCAGCGCCCGCATCGATCGCCTTCTGGTACGCCGCGAGCGTGTGCTCGGGGCTGATGTCACTCGCGCCGCGGTGAGCCACCACCTTCATGAGGGACAACTGTGGCATGCGCCGGCACAGCCCGGGCGTAGATGGCCGCTCCAACGAGCGCGAGTACGCCGACCAGCGCGATCCCGGCGCCCAGGCTGCCGAGCGCGCTGACCGCGCTCACCAGGGCCGGCCCGGTCGCCATCCCGGTGTCGTGGCACAACCGCCACACCGCGAGGAACTCGGCCCGGTCGACCTCGGGCGCCGCGTCCGCGCCGAGCGTCATCACCAGCCCGGTCGACAGCCCGCCGCCGAACCCCATCAGCAGCGCCAGTGCGGTCAGCGACACCACGCCGTTGGTTGCCGGCAGCAACAGGTGGCCGATACCGAAGAGCAGCAGGCACGGCACGGCGACGAAGCGGCGGCCGCGCAGGTCCATCCAGCGCCCGCCCGGGTACGCGGTCAGCATCTCGATCCCCGCGGCCAGACCGACCACCACGCTGGTCGTGGCCGCGTCCAGCCCGAGGTGGGCGGCCCACAGCGGGACCGCGGCGTTCCGGGTGGCCCGGGCGGCGCCGGTGATCAGCACGGCCACGCCGAGTCGGCCGAGGACACCGCGGTGCCGGCGCAGCGTCGCGACCACCGACGGGCCGCGGGTGCCGGTCTCGTGCTGCTCGACATCGGGCAGCCGGGCCATCAGCGCCGCCGCGAGCAGAATCCCGGCGAGCTCGACCGCGAAACCGCCGCGCGGGCCGGTGTAGTGCACCACGGCCGCGCCGATCAGCGGCCCGGCGAACAGGCCGACGCGGTTCGACCCGGCCATCGCGGCCAGCGCGCGGGCCCGGATCTCGGGGGGCACCGCGTACGCGACATAGGCGTGCCGGGCCAGTCCCCACATCGCCCCCGCCACGCCGACCAGGAACACGCCCAGCGCGAGCACCGCCACGGTCCACGCCACCAGGCAGAGCGCGGCACCGCACGCGCCGAGCAGGCTGCCTGCGACGATCGCGCGCCGCTCACCGAGCCGTCGCACCACTCGGCCGGCCGGAATGCCGCCCGCCATCTGACCGATCCCGAACAGCGCGACCACCACACTGGTCACCACCAGCGAGGCACCCAGGTCCCGCGCGGTGAACGCCACGACCGGGATCGCCGCGCCCTGCGCCAGTCCGAACGCCGCCGCGGGCACGAACACGGGCACAACCAGTGGCCGCAGCGCGGTCGAAACGGACGGAGTCACCACATGAGCCTATGCAGCCGCCCCGCCTCGAGCGATCACCCGTGAGCTACGCGTGGGCGAGCTCGGGGTGGGCGGCGTAGCGGCTGACCGGGCGGGGCAGACCATAGTGCTCGCGCAGGGTGGTGCCGGTGTACTCGGTGCGGAACAGGCCGCGCGAGCGCAGGATCGGCACGACGTGCTCGACGAACGCCTCCAGGCCGGACGGCAGCACAGCGGGCATGATGTTGAACCCGTCCGCGGCGCCGTTGTCGAACCAGTCCTGGATCGCGTCCGCGACCTGCTCCGGGGTGCCGGAGAAGGTGCGGTGACCGCGCCCGCCGCCGAGCCGGCCGATCAGTTGGCGCACGGTGAGGTTCTCCCGCCGGGCCAGGTTCACGATCAGCGTGTAGCGGCTCTTCGCACCCTCGATCTCGTCCTCGTCCGGCAGGTCGGCCGGCAATGGCTGATCGAGCGGGAGAGCGGACGGATCCACCTTGAGCACCTTGGCGAGCTGCTCGCGCGCGTACTCGGGCCGGATCAGGTCGTCCAGCTCCTGCGCCAGCGCGAGCGCCTCGGCTTCGGTGGACCCGATCACCGGGACGATGCCGGGCAGGATCAAGATCTGGTCAGGATCCCGGCCCAGCGCCGCCGTGCGTCGTTTCAGGTCGGCATAGAACTCCTGCGCGTCGGCCAGGGTCTGCTGCGCGGTGAACACCGCCTCCGCATAGCGCGCCGCCAGCCCCTTGCCGTCCTCGGACGACCCGGCTTGCACGATCAGCGGGTGCGCCTGCGGCGACCGCGGCAGGTTGAGCGGCCCGCGGACCTGGAAGTAGCGCCCGACGTGGTCGATCGGGCGCACCTTCGCGTTGTCACCCCAGACACCGGACTCCTTGTCGGCGACGGTGGCGTCGTCGTCCCACGAGTCCCACAGCTTCTGCGCGACCTCGAGGAACTCGGCCGCCCGGGCATAGCGGTCCGCGTGCGCCGGCTGGTCGTCCAGGCCGAAGTTCTTCGCGGCCTCGGGACCGGCTGTGGTGACCACGTTCCAGCCCGCGCGGCCGCCACTCACGTGGTCGACCGACGCGAACCGGCGGGCGAGGTTGAAGGGATCGTTGTACGTCGTCGACGCGGTCGCGATCAGGCCGATCCGGCTGGTCGCCGCGGCGATCGCGGTGAGCAGCACCGTCGGCTCCAGCGAACCCGACGGCCGCCGCTCGATCCCGCCCCAGAGCACCGGCCCGTCGGCGAAGAAGATCGAGTCGAACGTGCCACGCTCCGCGATCCGGGCCAGGTTCAGATAGTGCTCGACCTGGGTGTTCGCGTACGGGTTGCTCTCGGGCAGCCGCCACGACGCCTCGTGGTGGCCGGTGCTCATCAGGAACGCGTTCAGGTGCAGTTGCCGGGTCATACCGTGACTCCTAGTGCGGTCAGAAGGTGGTCCCGGATCTCGCCGAATCCGGGGTCGTCGGGGCGGCGCGGCTGGTCGAGGGACACCGTGGACTGGGTGACGATCCGGCCCTCGTCGAGCACGATCACCCGGTCCGCGAGCACGATCGCCTCGTCGACGTCGTGGGTGACCAGCAGCACCGCGGGCTGGTGCGCCGCGCACAGCTCGCGCAGCAGCGCGTGCATCTTAATCCGGGTCAGGGCGTCCAGCGCGCCGAACGGCTCGTCCGCGAGCAGCAGCTCGGGTTCGCGGGCCAGCGAGCGGGCCAGCGCGACCCGTTGTTGCTCACCGCCGGACAGCTCGTTCGGCCAGGCGTCCTCGCGGCCGGCCAGCCCGACCTCGGCGAGCGCGCTCAGGCCCTTCGCACGCGCGCCGTCGAGCCCGAGCACGACGTTGTCGAGGACCTTTGCCCAGGGCAACAACCGCGAGTCCTGGAACACCACGGACACGTTCGACGGAACGTCGATGAGACCAGTGCCGGCGACGTCGTAGTCCAGCCCGGCCAGCGCGCGCAGCAGCGTGCTCTTGCCGGAGCCGCTGCGGCCGAGCAGGGCGACGAACTCGCCCGGCGCGATCCGCAGGTCGATCCCGTCCAGCACCGTCCGGTCGCCGTACCGTCTGGTGAGTCCCTCGACCTCGACGGCCGCCGTCAGCTCGCCAGTGTGCGTCGCCATGACAGCGCCCTCCTCTCGATCAGGCGGACGGCGCCGTCGGAGAGCAGGCCGAGCGCGCCGTACAGGACCAGGCCGACGATGATCACGTCGGTCTGCCCGTAGGTGCGGGCCAGTTCCATCATGTAGCCGATTCCGCTGGTGGAGTTGACCTGCTCGACCACCACGAGCGACAGCCACGCGGCGGTCACGGCGTACCGCAGGCCGAGCAGGAAGCCGGGCAGCGCGCCCGGCAGCACGACCCGCCGGACGAACTCCGCTCGCCGCAGCCCGACCGTCTCGGCCAGCTCTACGTAGCGGCTGTCGATGCCGCGCAACCCGTTGTGGGTGTTGAGGTAGACCGGCACGAACACACCGAGCGCGATCGTGATCACCTTCATCGGCTCACCGATGCCGAACCACACGATCAGCAGCGGCAGCAGCGCCAGCGACGGGATCGCGCGCTTGATCTGGATCGGCCCGTCCAGGAGAGCCTCACCGAGCCGGCTGAGCCCGGACACCAGCGCGAGTACGACGCCGGCCGCGACGCCGAACAGCAGGCCGAGCAGCGCGCGCTGGGTTGACGTGCCGAGGTTCGACTGGAGCCGGCCGTCCGCGAAGAGGTCGGCGGCCGTGGTCACCACGGTCCACGGCGCGGACAGGATCCGCGCGTCGATCCAGCCGATCGCGGAACCGAGGCCCCAGGCAACGATCAGCACGAGCGGTCCGACGGCGGCGCCGTACCGGATCGGGCGCCCGAGTCCGAGCCGTCGTGGCGTGTGCGCGCCCGCTCGGGACTCCGATCCCTCCGGTACGGCGCCGGCCGGGGCCTCTGTCGTCGTACCGGGCCGGACCCCGGAACGCACAGAGGCGGGATGGCGGCGCAGCGGAACATCCACCTGGCTGCTCACGGCGCTGCTCATTTGGTCACCCCTGCCGCGTAGGCCTGCGCGACAACGGAAATGAAGCGCGGGTCGTACAGGTCCTGCGCCTTGAGCAGCGGGTTGCCGGTCTCCTTGGCGAGCAGGTCGATGGTGGCCTGGTGCCGCGCGTAGACGTCGGTGAAGTCGGCCGGCACGTCGGGCTCGCCGGCGCGGTCAACGAGCCACTGGCCGTCGGCCGCGTCCAGGCCCTGGTCCTTGACGTAGTAGCCCTCGATCCACTCCTTCGGGTGGTCGTAGGTCCAGCGGGCCGCGGCCGCCCATGCCCGCACCAGCTCGCGGATCGCGGCGGCCTTGGCCGGGTCCTCCAGCGACGACTGCAGCGCGTACAGGTGCGCTGGATCGTCCCGCAGCCCGTGCTGGATCGTGGTCGCGCCGTCCTGGCCGTACTTCGTCAGGTAGCGCTTGATCTGCACGCCGCCGATCGGAGCGACGTCGACCTGCTTGCCCGCCAGCGCGGTGGGGTACGTGTCGCCGGTCGCGGGCAGCTCGATCAGCTTCACGTCGTGCTTGGTGAGACCGGCCTTCTGCAGCGCCTTCAGGATCAGCGCACCCTGCGCCTGGCCCGGGCTGTAGGCGATCTTCTTGCCCTTCAGGTCGGCGAGCGTCCTCACCTGGACGCCGGGCGCGATGCCGAGCTCGTACGTCGGATGGTTCGCCGCGTCCTTCTTGAACCGGGAGGCGACGATCTTCACCTTCAGGCCGGTCCAGGTGGCGTGGATCGGCGGGATCTCCGCGACCGACCCGACGTCGAGCGCGTGCGCCCGGAACGCCTCGGTGGTCGCCGGACCGCCGGCGATGTTGACCCACTGGAGGTACGGATAGTTCCCGATCTGGCCGGACAGCTCGAGCGCCTTCTGGGTCACCGGGTCGCCCACGATGATCTTCGTGCCGGGCGGTACGGCGGTCGGCAGCGGCGCGTCCGGCGCGAGCTTGTGGCCGGAGGCCTCGGCGTCACCACCGACGCCGGTGAGCGCGGTCACCACAGCCACCACGGCGACGGTGGCGACCGCGGCCGCGGCGAGCGCGGATCGCCTGGTCTTGAAGGGGTTTCGAACAGACATGGTCAGGGCTCTCTTTCAGGGAAGCTGGTCGGTGGTCGCGTAGCTGCCGTCGTGGTAGACCAGCGGCTGGTGGTGCGGGCGGCGTTCGCCGAACGTGGCCAGGCGGGCGACCACGATGTGGTGGTCTCCGACCCCGAACCGGTGCTCGACCTGTGCGCGCAGGTAGCTGGGCGCGTCGTCGAGCACCGGCTCTCCGGTGCTGAGCCGGGACCACCGCAGCGGCTCGGCGAACCGGTCGATGCCGCTGGTGGCGAAGCGCGCGGCCAGCTCGTGCTGACCGGCGTCCAGGAAGTTGACGACCAGGCTGGACGCGGCGTTGATCGCCGGCCAGCTGGACGCCGTCGTGGACAGGGCGAACGAGACCAGCGGTGGCAGCAGCGACACGGACACCAGTGAGGTCGCGGTGAAACCGGCCGGGCCGGTGCCGCCGTCGGCGGTGATCACCACGACACCGGCGGCGTGCCGGCGGAACACCTGGCGGTAGGTGTCCGCGTCGACGGTCGACTCGAGTACGGGCGCGGGCAGGATTGCGGGTACGGACATGTGTCCTCCATGCGGCGGGCCGGCCGGGGAACCCCGGGCGGCCTGGAATCAGCGGATGCTGTGCAGGGAATGTCGAACGAGACGCCGGCCCATCAGATGGCCGGCGGAGAGGATCAGCGACAGATCGCGCTGGCGACGCGCATCTGGTCGATGTCGCGCCTTCTCGTGAAGAGGCCCTGGAATCGCGGGCCCGCGGTCGTTGACATGTCCAAGAGTTTGGCACTAAGTACACCGGATTACTAGACAATCCCAGATGCCAAGACATGCGTTCGGACTCACACCGACGGCGGGTGCTGCGTTCTACTGACGTGGTGTCGACGAAGAGAACCGTGCAACTGCCGCCGTTCCAGGCGCTGGTCGATGCGCACTGGCGGGAGGTGTCGCGGCTCGCCCATGCGCTGGCCGGGCCGACCGACGGTGACGACGTCGCGCAGCGGGCCTGGGAGAAGGCGTTCGCGGCCTACCCGGGGCTGACCTCGGCGAAGAACCTGCGCGGCTGGCTGCTCACGATCACGGCGCGCTGTGCCACCGACGTACACCGGGCTCGCAGGCCACAGGTGCCGCTCACCGACGACCTGCCGGTGGCGGTGGACGGGCCGGAGCTGCCGGACGAGGAGTTGTGGCGGGCGGTCGCGAGACTGCCCGAGCGGCAGCGCACCGCGGTGGCGCTGAAGTATGTCGCCGACCTGGACCACACCGCGATCGCGGCGGAGCTCGGGACGACACCCGCCGCTTCCCGCCGGCTCGTCAGTGACGCGCTGGCCGTTCTACGCAAGGAGTTCGGAGACCATGACTGATCTGGAGAGCCTGCTCACCCGGGGCCCGGCGGCGGGACGTCCGCCGGTGCTGCCGGACGGTGACGTCGGCTACGCGGTGCACGAGACGCCGATCGGTTCGTTGCTGCTGGCAACGGCCGCGGGCCGGGTGGTGGCGTCGTCGTTCGACGACGAGCAGACGGTGACGTCCCGGCTGGCCCGGGCGATCTCGCCGCGGGTGCTGCGGCAGCCGAAGGCGGTCGACGAGGTCCGCCGCCAGCTCGACGAGTACCTGGCCGGCCGCCGCCGGCGGTTCGACCTCGAGGTCGACCTCGCGCTGGCCACGGCGTTCCAGCGCGACGTGCTCACCGGCCTGCGCGCCGTCGGCTTCGGGACCACCACCACGTACGGCGCGCTGGCGAGCGAGATCCACCGGCCGAAGGCGGCCCGGGCGATCGGGCACGCGCTCGGGGCCAACCCGCTGTGCGTCGTACTGCCCTGCCACCGTGTGGTCGGCGCCACCGGCGCCCTCACCGGCTACGCGGGTGGCATCGAGGCCAAGCGCTACCTGCTCGACCTGGAGCACGCAGCCTGAGCTTTTCCGGCTCGGTCGAAGGCTCGACGGCGCCCGACCCGCTGTGGGAGGTGCTGCTCAGCCTGCACATGCTGCAGACCGACGACGCGCCGGAGATCTACGGGCAGTGGCGCCGCACGATGCGCGCCAAGCTGGCCGAGACCGACCGGCGGCTGCTGGAGCCGACACCGCCCGAGGGGTACTGAACATCGTGTTGCGGGACTCCACGCTGCGGCCCGTACTGGTCTACCCGATCGAGCAGAAGCCGGTGTCCGACGACGCCGCAGGGGACGTGACCGGTCTGCAGCTGCTAGGAAACGCCTGACATACAGCCGACATCCGATCGAGACACGGCTGCCCGGAATACGCAAGAACTGCTGATTACCGTCGAATGCGGACGGGGCGCGGGAACGTCAGAGTTATGGCGATAACCCGCGCAGACGGGGATTCGTCTCAGGGGGACACAGTAGTGGTATTGCGTATCCATTTCGGCTGCGACAGCCTGGCGCGAACGACGTTCGCCCAGCAACCGGACCCGATGTGGGAGGTCCTGCTCAGCCTGCACCAGCTGCAGACCGACGACGACCCGGAGGTCTTCGGGCGTTGGCGGCGCCGGGCGCGCAGCCGGCTCGGCAGTGCGGAGCGGGCGCTGCTGCAGCTGGCGCCGCCGGTCGGGTACTCGCCCGACTTCCTGACCCCGATCGAGGCCGCGGACGGATTGCGCGCGGGACTGGACGCGCTCGCCGCGACCCCGGCCGAGAGGCTGCGCAACGACCTGGACCGGCTCGCCGCCTCGGTCCGGCTGCCCGCCTGGGCCGGACGCCTGGCCCGCGGTGACGAATCGGTGCTGGGCCGGCTGGCCGAGACTGTGCGCAGCTACCACCGCACGCTGATCGCGCCGTACTGGGCGGGCATCGCGGGCAGCGTCCAGGGTGACCTCGCCAAGCGGTCCCGCACCGCGCTCGCGGGCGGATTCGGCAAGCTCTCGCACGACCTGCACCACACACTGACCTGGCGGCCGCCGGTGCTCGAGCTCGACATCGGCGACCTCGACCGTGACCTGCACCTCGGCGACCGCGGGCTGCACATCATCCCGTCGTACTTCTGCTGGCGGACCCCGATCATGCTGCGCGATCCCGCGCTCGCGCCGGTGCTCGTCTACCCCGTACGCCGTGAGCCGGGCGGGCTGGAGCCGCAACCGGGCGCGGCCGCCGACCACGGCCGCGCGGTCGCGGCGGTGCTGGGCCGGACCCGGGCCGCCGTGCTGACCGCGGTGTCGGTGAGCAGCTGTTCGACGACCGAGCTGGCCCGCCGGGTCGGGATCTCGCCGGCCTCGGCCAGCGAGCACGCCCGGGTGCTGTGCCAGGCGGGGCTGATCAGCACCCGGCGGATGGGCAGCGCCGTCCGGCACACAATCGGGCACCGGGGCGCCGTCCTGCTGGAGGGCTGACCGGCGCCCCCCGGTGTCGCGGGAGCGCCGGTCGCCGGTCACCAGGCGCAGTTCGGCGGCGCGGTCTGGAAGAACTCCGCGTCGTTGTCGAAGCCCTCGAGGTTCAGCAGCCGCGCGCCCGGCGCGACGCAGATCGAGTTCCCGGACGGGTTGTCGTTGCCGTAGACCTGGATCCAGTACCCGGTGTTGTTGTGGATGCTGGAGATCTCGTTGTCACCGTTCCAGCCGTCGATGTCGTACTGCCACGGGAACCCGCCCGGCACGACCTGGACGTACTTGTCCGACTGGAACCCGGCGTCCTCCCACATGCACACGCTGTTCGCGGCGCAGTCGTCGTTCGCCTGCGCCGGCGCCGCCAGCACACCGGTCGCGGTCAGGGCCGCGCCGAGTGCCGCGAAACCGGCCAGCGCACGCTTGGTTGCCTTCATCTCTTTCTCCCTCCGAGAGGTTTCTTCTGGTGCTTCCAGACTCTCGGCGGAGAATGCCGGGCGTTACTTCCTTTCGGCCGCCACCGAAAGGCGGCGTCGCCTTTCGGGCTGAGCTGAAAGGGGATCTACCTTTGCGCCGCTTTCTGCGACGTCATCCCGAGGAGCACGGCGGCGACGGCGCCGACGATGATCGAGGTGTACGTCGCTCCCAGCCAGGCGGGCGGAGTGAAGTGCAGCCAGCCCTGGACGTCGACCCAGATGTCCGACCAGCCCTTCACCGTCCCCGGCCAGACCAGCTGGTACGCGACGAACCCGCACAGCCACGCGACCGCCGGCTGCCAGCGGAACCGGGCCGTCGACGACACGTCCCAGCGCATCCTGCTCACCACGAAGAAGTCGGCTATGGCGACCGCGAACAGCGGCACGAACACCGACCCGATGAGATACAGGAACTGCGTGTAGTTGCCCAGGTCAACGAACAGCGCGAGCACCGTCGCGAGCACCCCGATCGCGACCGAGATCCAGCGCCGGTCGACGTGCCCGATCACGTTGTGCGCGGACATCGTGGTCGAGTAAATGTTCGCGTACGCCTCGTCGACCTCGTCCACCAGCAACACGAACAGCGCGATCGCGCCGGCCGGCAGCGTGACCAGCGCGGTGATCACGTCCGCGTCGTTCGTCTGCAGGGTGGCCACGGCGAAGACGCCGAGCGCGAAGTAGACCGCCGCGGCAACGCCGTACCCGAGGGAGGCCCCGGCGAATGCCGCCTGGTTCGTCCGGCTGTGCCGCGTGTAGTCCGCGGCGAGTGGCGCGAACGAGACGACGCCGGCCGCGGCGAGGTCGACGCCCGGCCAGAAGCCGAGCACGCCGTCCTGCGGCAGCGGGTGCGTCGAGTGCCGGAGCACCTCGACGAACAGGTACGCCGAGGCCAGCAGCACCAGCCAGACCATCACCTTGCGGAGCAGCCGCACGCTGCCGAGCGGCCGGACCGCCATCGTGGTCGCGATCGCGCCGGCCAGCAGCACGAACAGCCAGCGCCAGCGCTCGCTGGTCACCGCGACCGCGGCCTGCGAGATGACGATGATCTCCATCGTGGCCCAGCCGATGTTCTGCGCGATGTTGAGCACCGTCGGCGCGAGCGAGCCCTGGCGGCCGAACAGCCCGCGCATGCAGGCCATCGCCGGCGCGCCGGTCTCCGACCCGAAGACGGCCGCGCCGCCGAGCACCAGGCCGCCGATCACGCAGCCGACCACGACCGCGACCAGACCGCTCGCGAGCGAGCCGGTGTACGCCGCGATCAGGGCGCCGGTGACGGGCCCGAACAGCGAGATGCCGAGGTTCCCCCAGAGCGTGAACTGGTCGAAGAACCCCAGCGTGCGTGGGGTTTTGGTGGTCAGGACGAGCGGCGCCTCGACATGCTTCGCGAGGGCAGAGGTTGACGTGGACATGGAGCGCTCCCTACGCCGGCATTACCCGGTCAGGTTCAGGCGGTCGGCGACCCGGCCACGGTCTCAGCGCCGCGACTCGTCGCCCTCTCAGCCCGCCTCCGGCGAGCTCCCGCATTTTCGATGTCGTACGACGCCAACGGTACTGCGGATCCGTCAGGTGCCGCGCCCGTTCTTGTTGTCGGACAGCGTCCTGGTCCTGGTGGCGGTAGCGCCGGAACTCGTGCGGGCGCCGAAGTCGGCCTCGCCGAGTGGCCGGGACTTGCTCATCGGCGCGACACCGGCTCTGGCGAGCGCGACCGTGCGCTGGTTCTCCAACGCCGCGTTCCGGGTCGCGGTGTTCTTCTGCCCCACGTAGTCGTTCTTGCCGAACACGTCGTTCTCGGCGAGCGACTCGCTCGGGTCGCGTTCCAGGGTCGCGATCGAGTGCTCGTAGGTATCCGGCGTCTCGTGCCGCAGCCCGACGTGGATCAGCTCGCGAACCGGCCCCTGCCCCGGCTCCTGCTCGGCGAGCTGCCGCCAGACGAGCCGGCAGTCCAACTTGGCCTGCGGATCGGACCTGAACTCACTCGCCGTACAGTCCCGCAGATCGCCCTGACCGACCTCACTCTTGTCCGTCAGCGGATGGTGCCCGTTCTCCGTACCGTCGCCCAGGCGCTCGATCACACCCTGGGCTACATCCAGAATCCGGGCTGCTCGCTTGTCGCCTTTGTCAGCAGCCTCAGCCAGCGACCGTAGCCGCTGTACGAACTCCGGGGCGACGTAGAGCTCGTACGGACCGCTCACGAGCCCTCGTCATCGGTGCGCTGCGCCTTCCGTTCCTGCCGCTCTTCCCAGAGGCGTGCGCTGGTCGGTCCGAGCGATCGGAAGAACTCGTCGAGGTCGATTTTCCGCGACTTGGCCATCGGCTTGTGGACGGCCGGGTCGAGCGTCGCGAGGAAGGGCGGGGACTGGTGCCAGAGCATGTGCGAGCGGACCAGGTCGCTGTACTGCTCGTGCGGCACGAGCACCGCCTCCGGCCGGCCCGCCCGCCCTGCGGCCACCGGGGTGAGCGAGCCGGCCCGGATCCGCGCCGTGAGCTCAGGAACCACGGCGACCCAGTCCTGCGGCGACAGCACCGGGAGCTCGCCGAGCACCGGGCCGGGCCGGTCCTCGTGCAGCGCGAGCTCCGCCGCTTCGTCGTACGCGCGTTTCAGCTCGGCGTTGTCCGGGTCGGCCTGCAGCGCTCGGTCCGCGTCCAGCCAGCGGCGCGCCCGCGCGAAGGCGTCGTACGACGGCGCGTAGACGAGCCAGGCCTGTGCCTGCGGCCCGTCGCCGAACGCGAACGGCTCGGTGTCGCCGGCCTCGAACATGCTGAGCGCATTGTCGATCTGCGCCAGCACCTCGAACCGATCGGTCGTGTAGTCCTCCGGGTCGTCGACACTCACCGTTCGAGCCTATCCGCTCACCGGCCGTCGCGACGCGGCCAGATCGACCCGCGCGACGGGCGCGAGCGTCGTACCGGTCACTCCCAGGGTGGGCGCGCTGGGGCGGACTGCACGACCGTCGCGGGGTCGGTGCGGAAGAGCCGGTAGCCGATGAAGAGGCCGGCGGCGAGCAGCAGCAGGCCGAGCCCGCCGTAGCTGTACGCCGCGGGGAGCCGGCCGGTCAGCTCGTCGTTGCTGCCGAACCCGGTGCTCGCGATGATGCCGAACCAGATCAGTCCGAAGAGCCCTGCCGACCCGATCAGGCCGAGGCCGACGATCTCCGCGGTGGCCGGCTGGCGGCCGGCGCGGCGCCGTCCCAGCAGGTCGCGGAGCCACAGGAACAGCACCACACCGGTCAGGGCCGCGACGGACAGCTGGAAGATCGTGTCGATGACGTCGGTGCGCAGCGGGTGGTTGAGGTCGGAGCCGGGCGCCTGGGCGATCTCACGCAGGGCCCTGCGCTGCACCGTCATCATCAACAACCCGTAGAACGCGGCGACGATGCCGCCGACCAGCGCGATCCGGGCGGCCGTCGGGTTCGGCTCCGGCTTGGTCGCCTGCAGGGGCTGCGCGGGCGTCTGGCCGTACTGGTCGCCGTACTGGTCGCCGTACTGTCCCTGCCCGTACGGCGATCCGTAGCCGAACTGAGGGCCCTGCGGGTACGACGATCCGTACGGCTGCTGGCCGAACTGCGGCTGACCTTGGCCGCCGTACTGGTAGGGCTGCCCGTACGGCTGGCCGCCGTAGTACTGACCGCCGTACTGCTGGCTCCCGTAGTGCTGGTCGCCGTAGGGCAGGCCGCCGTACGCCCCCGGCTGGGGCTGGGCGTAGCGCGGCGGTTCGGCCGAGGCCGGTACGCCGGGCCCGTAGTGCGGCAGATCGTCCATGCCTGCCGGCGGCTGACTCGATCCACCGCGCGCCGGGCTGGACTCGGCTGGGGGTGCGGTCCGGGCCGCCTGTGGCGCGTCGTACGAAGGCTGATCGGCAGCCGTTTCCTGCGGGGCCGAGCCGTTCTGACCCACACCCGGTTCCTGCGGGGCCGAGCCGTTCTCCTGCTCCGCGATGGGCGGGGCGTCGGCGTACGGCTGCGCAGGCGGGACCGCGGGGGACTGCCGGGGCTCCTCCGGCGTGTCGTCCCCGCGACCGTAGGTCGGGAGGTCCTGCGACATGGCGCTCCTGGCGGTCGGCTCAGCGGGCTTCGGGTGCGTCTCCGAGACTACGACGTCCGGCGGGCCTCGGACCGGACGGAGACCGAACTGTCGCCGTCGCCTAGCACGATGCCCGGCGACCGACCCGAGGAGCAGCGGATGGCGTCCATCAGGCGCGAGAGAGCGCCTAGGGACCGGCGACGACGATCTGGTTGCGGCCGGACTGCTTCGCCGCGAGCAGCGCGCTGTCCGCGGCGAGCATCAGCCGGTCCATGGTGTCCCCGGCGTCCGGGTAGACGGCGATGCCCATCGACGCCGGCACTCCAGCCACGGCAGCCGCCACGCCGTCGTTGCCGGGGATGGTCAGCATGGTGTGCTCGAGCCGGACCCGGATCCGCTCCGCGATGTCCCGCAGCGAGTCGCAGTCCGCGCCCGGAACCAGCACGGCGAGCTCGTCGCCGCCGAGCCGGGCGACCAGGTCACCCGCGCGCACCTCGGCGCGGATCGCTCCCGCGACCGCCTTCAGCGCCTGGTCCCCGACCGGGTGGCCGTAGGTGTCGTTGATGTTCTTGAAGTGGTCGATGTCCAGGGTGATCAGGCCGACCGTGGTGTGCAGCGTCTCGGCGCGGGCCAGCTCGGCCGGCACCGCGTGCGCCCACGCGGCGGGCGTGGCGACACCGGTGAGGGCGTCGGTCGCGGCCGCGCGGCGGAACTGCGGCAGCAGCAGGTCGCGGTGCACCGCGAGCACGGTCACCATCAGGATCGGCACCGTCCAGGGGTACGAGCTCTGCAGCGCGGCGATCGCGACACCGAGCCCGAGACCGGCCGCGACGACGAGCTGGTCGGCGAGATCGCCGAGGGCCCGCCGGGCCGTCATCTCGGGCGCAGACAGCAGGATCGCGCCCACGACCAGCGCGTAGTTCACCAGCCACCAGACCGCCGCCGCGCCGACCACGACGAGCAGCGAGACCGGACCGATCGGAACGCGCGGCGCCTCGTGCAGCCCGCCCCCCTCCAGCGCGGCCGCCGCGGCCACGCTCGCCAGCACGAACGTGCCGGCGGAGAACAGCTTGCGGTGCGCCACCGACGGGCCGTACACCCGCATCCAGCAGTACACGTACGACAGCGCGGTGAGCGCCGCGACCAGGGGCAGCGGCAGGAGCAGCAGCCCGGCGAAGACCCACAGGCTCTTCAGGTTCGTGTACGGGCTGGTGTTCGCCGCCATCTCCCGCCGGCGCTCGATCCCGCGAGCCGCCTCCAGGTGCAGCAGCGCGCAGCCGACCAGCACCGCGAACCGGACCCAGTCGGTCGCGGTGACCGCGCCGGACTCGATCGTCCGCCAGCTACTCACCGCTATGACCAGTAACGCAGCGAAGTCGATGGCCAGCACATAGACCAGCGCGGGGCGGGGCAGCGTCCAGAGCTGCCATTCCCGGAGTGGAACCCAACGAGCGCGACCGCGCACACTCATCCAGTAACCCCTAACCCGTGGCGGACGGATCGAAGCAGCATCGTAACCCGCTGCTCACATGGCGTGCATCCCATCGCACGTCACTTGTTCCGTAAGCCCCAGGTTCCACATCACGAGGGAGCACCGACATGCACAAGACGGACAACGGCAACGAGTGGTTCACGACCCCGGGCAACGAGTGGTTCGTTCCGGGCAACGAGTGGTTCCTGCCCGGCAACGAGTGGTGACCAGCCGGCACTCAGCGATGCTGGCGCGGGCCGGTGTCCGCAGCCGCTTGTAGCTGCGCGCGTCGCCACGCCGTACCCGCCAGCATCGCCGCCAGCACGCCCACCGCGGCGAGTATCGCCACCGCCGCGGAAGGCCTCGTCGCGTCCCCGAGCACCCCGACCGCGAGCAGGCCGGCGCCCTGACTCGCCTTCAGGGCGGTGCTCGCGACCCCGAAGGCCTGACCGCGGCGATGGTCCGGCACCGCCTGCACGAACGCCGCACTGGCCGGCAGGTGGTACGACGACGCGACCCCGGACAGCGCCCACAAGATAGCGGCCAGGACCACGCCCGGGGACCACCAGCAGGCCAGCAGCGGAACGCACGCGCCGACCGCCAGCACCGGCAGCGCGCGCAACCGCCGCTCCGGCGAGACCCTGGTCAGCAACCACATCCCCGCCACCGCCCCGGCCGGACTGGCCGCGAGCAGCAGCCCGGCGGAGCGGGTGCCGCCACCGACCTCGGCCGCATAGGGGATCGCCGCACCCTCGACCGTCACGTAGCACCCCGCGACACACGCCAGCCCGACGAGCGATCGCAACCGCGGCGTCGCCGCGACCAGTCGGCAGCCCGCCACCAGATCAGGCCACCAACCCGTTTCGGCCTCCTCCCGCACCGGCACCGGCCGCGCCCGCAGTCCGATCCCGAGCAGCACCGCCGAGACCGCGAACGTGGCCGCGTCGACCAGCAACGCCGTGCTCGGCCCCACGCCGGCGACCAGCACACCGCCGCCGGCGAACCCGAGCACCTGACTCAGCTGGACCACCATGTCGTTGGCCGCCTTGCCCAGCACGTACTCGTCACCCGGCAGCACGGCCGCCAGCGTCGCCGCCCGCGCCGCGTTCGCCGGCGCCCCAAGGGCCTGTACGACGACCAGCAGGGCGATCACAGCGGGCAAGGGCAGCCCGGGGAGGGCCATCAGCGCGACGAGTACGGCGCGCCCGAGGTCGGCGGTCACCAGCACCCGGCGACGCGGGAACCGGTCCGCCAGCCCGCCGAGCAGCGGCCCGAAGACGAGGTCCGGGATGTACGTGAGCGCATAGGTAACCGCCGTCCAGCCCGCCGACCTGGTCCGGTCGTACACGAGCACCGACAGCGCAACCCGCGCGAACTGGTCCCCGGCGATCGAGATGACCACCGCGACGAACAGTGCGCGGAACTCTGCGCGCGCGGCAAGATCGCGCCAGCGGGCGGCACTGGTCATGGCGCGCAACGCTACCCCTACCGCGCCCGCCCTCAGCCCGCTCCGCGCGGCGAACGCCCTGAGCCCTACGCCGTGCGGGTGCGGAGGAACTTGCCGAAGTGGGGGACGGTGAAGGCGACGGTGCCGCGTTCGGCGGAGTAGACGAGGCCCTTCTTGATCAGGCCGTCGCGAGCCGGCGACAGGCTCTGCGGCTTGCGCTTCAGCTCGGACGCGACGTCGGCCGTCGGGACCGAGCCGTCGTCGGTCTGTACGCCGAGCTCCGCCATCGCGCGCATGTAGTCGCGTTCCGCCGGCGTGGCCCGCTCGTAGCGCGACCCGAAGAACCCGACGGTCAGCTCCGCCGAGGCCTCCGGCGCCGCGACCGCGACGTCCTTCACCGTGATCGGGCTCGCCGGGGCGTGGTCCCAGGTGGCGTGCGCGAACGCCTGCACGAAGTACGGGTACCCGTCGGTCTGGGCGTACAACTCGTCCAGCGCCTCGTCGTCGTACTCGACGTCCTCGCTGGCGGCGGGCACGATCAGCGCCCGGTCGCACGCGTCCCGCGCCAGCCGGTCGACGCGGATGTAGCGGAAGAGCCGCTCGGAGTACGACTTGCTGGCCGACAGTACGGCGGGCAGGTGCGGCAGGCCGGCGCCGACGACCACGAGTGGGGCGTTCTGCTGGCTGATCTCGTGGCACGCGGCGCAGAGCGCGGACAGCTCGTCGGCGTTGATGTCCTGCATCTCGTCGATGAACAGCCCGACGCCGACGGACAGGTCGCCGGCCAGGTCCGCGGCGTCGGCGAACAGCTCGATCAGGTCCATCTCCAGGTCGCCCGAGTCGGCCCGCCCCTTGGCCGCGATCACGTCGACGGGTGGGTGCCAGCGGATGCCCTTGCGGTCGTTCTGCGGGGTGCGCAGCGCGAACGCCTTCAGGATCGACAGGAACTCGTCGACCCGCTGGTCGTCGCGGTGCCGGTGGCCGAGCTCGCGCATCGCCGAGTGCATCGCCTGCGCGATCGGCAGCCGCACGCTCTGGTCCGGGCGGGCCTCGATCTTGCCGGTACCCCAGGCGCGCTTGATCGCCATGCTGCGCAGGGTGTTCAGCAGCACGGTCTTTCCGACACCTCTGAGGCCGGACAGGACCAGGCTGCGTTCGGGGCGGCCGGCCGCCACGCGTTCGAGCACCACCTCGAACTGGCGGACCTCCGCGTCACGACCGGCCAGCTCAGGCGGGCGCTGACCGGCGCCGGGAGCGTACGGGTTCCGGATCGGGTCCATGATCGGACTGTATGAGCGCGTCTAGCGTTTCCCGTAGATTTCCCAATCGACCGCCATCGGCGTGTCGCGCCGTACTACTTGGACGGGCCGTCCTTGCTGCCCGACAACGTGCGGGTCTGGCCGGCCGTCGTACGGCGTGAGCCCTTCTCCGTCCCGTCCTCGAGGTCACGCATCATCCGCACAATTTCCTCGTACACCTGGGCAGCACTGGCGTCGCCGGCAATGGTCGCCTTCTCGATCTGGTCGAATCGGCTGGCGAACTCCGGCGTCAGATAGAGCTCGTGGCGATTCTCAGGCATCAGTCCTCACCGTTCGGCGAGGCCCTGTCCCGCTTCTCTGCCTTGATCCGCTCCCAGATCTCCCGGGTCACCGGGTGCTGTGACATGTGCTCCTCGAGATCGAATGGCATCGACTTCTCGAGGGGTTTGTGCACGGCGGGGTCCAGGCTGGCGGTGAGCGTCGGAGACACCTTCCACTCCATGTGCGCCCGGACCAGCTCCCGGTACAGCTCGTGCGGAACCAGCACTGCTTCGGGAACCCCGGCCCGGCCGACCGCCACCACCTCGCGCAGCGACCCCGCACGGATGCGATCCACCAGATCGGGCACCGCCGCCTCGAACTGCTCCGGCGACATCACCCGCAAGTCGTCCAGCACCGGGCTCGGGCGATCCCGGTGCAAGGCCAGCTCCGCCGCCTCGTCGTGCGCCGCCTTCAACCCCGCGTCATCCGGACGCGCCGCCAACGCCGCCTCCGCTCGGCGCCACGTCAGCGCGCGGCCGAGCTGGTCGTACGCGCCCGCGAACACCAGCCACGCCTTCGCCTGAGGCCCGTCGCCGAACGCGAACGGCTCGACGTCACCCGACTCGAACAGCCGCAGCGCCTTGCCGATCTGCGCCAGCACGTCG